>ERZ1673743.1075-NODE-1075-length-33088-cov-14.387370_pt1 | contig 33088 bp, 33 predicted proteins | sample MGYA00580197_ERZ1673743 | MGnify/ENA primary metagenome ERZ1673743 (study PRJEB41218, sample SAMN15661795) | gut metagenome | host: Homo sapiens | place: Canada: London | collected 2015-08-20/2019-03-30 | study: EMG produced TPA metagenomics assembly of...
AACGCCGCAGCATGAGAGCGTCTATGTTGTCGGCGGTGTATTCCAAACCGTTCTGGTTCAGCACCCGGGCGCACTTGGCAAGGCACATACTCGCCAGCCCGTAGTCCTGTGTTACGACAATATCACCCGGTTTTACCCGGTTGACGAGAGCAAAATCCACGCTGTCCGCTCCCTTATCGAACACCAATGTCTGCGCACCTTCCCGTTCAATTTGGTGAGCGGTGTCGCACAGGATGATGACTGGAACGACAAACCGCTTTGCGATCTGCAACGTCAGATCGACGACCGGGCAGCCGTCTGCATCGATCAAAATGGTCATGCGTGTTCCTCCATCACCCACCGAAAGGCTTTCGCCGTGCGCAAGTCGGCGTCTTTGAAATGCCCGCCGCTGTTCCATTCAAGGGTGCAGTCTGCGCCACGCTCTGCAAGTCGGCTGTGCAGGGTGCGGATGTTATCGCCCACCACAGCCATGACGGTGTTTTTCGTGTGCTCTTCCTTGTCACCAAGGCTCAGATAAACGCGCTGTGCCTGTATCGGGTGCTGTTGTTCAAACTCCATCCAGTCCGGAAACCACGCAGAGGGCGAGGCGACAGCGATACCATAGAACAGATCAGTCAGGGTGGAGGCCCACAGCGCAAACAGCCCGGCCAGCGAGTAGCCACCCAGAATGATTTTGACGTTTTCCGGGAGATCAAACTGTTGTTTCAGTGACGGAATGACCTGCTCCGTCAGAAAGCGCAGGGTGTCCGCAGCCTTACCGCCAAACCCTTGTTTTCCCCATACAGCAGGGGCTTCCCACGGAGAAAGTGCATCGTTCCAGTTTTCCACCGGAATGGCCGCAAACAGAAAGTGGTGCGCACTCTGTGCAATAGTGGCAACCTCGCTTTCCATGCTTTGCAGCTCGTGCTCGCCGGTCATTTGGAGCAGCAGGTATTCTGCATGAGGCTCGCCGTAAATGCGGCAAGGTTTGTTCCCGATTTGCATTGTCTGTGCGGTCACTGCGACGTCCTCCCGAAAAAACTTTGATAAGCCCAGTATAGCAACTGAAAAATCATTTTGCAATTCAAAAGGCGTTCATAGCAGTGGCAAGCAAATCAATGACTGACAATCAAGAAATTTCGGGACAATGCTCTATGACATTATCCCAGTTGACAATCATCGATAAACTGGAACTTGTCGGGGCAAAGCCCCTCCATCTTGCTACGCAAGACCGTTCTGTCGCTTAAAAGCCCCACTGGGGCTTTCATTGTTCTGCTTCGCTCCACAAACGCGAATTCTTCAATTCTTTTCAATTCCATCTGGCATATGATCTTTCTCAGTGATCTTGCGAATAACCCGGCATGGATTTCCAGCTGCCAGACTATAAGGTGGAATATCTCTTGTTACAACGCTTCCTGCACCAATTACACACCCTTCTCCTATGGTGACACCACCGCAAACAACTACATTCGATGCCAGCCAACAATTATCTTTTATAGTGATTGGTTTCGCATATTCAAGATTATAAAAACTGCCATCTTCTCTCTTTCGGATATTGCGTTCTTCAGGTAATAATGGGTGCATAGGAGTCGCCAATGTAACATTTGGACCAATCATCACATGATCGCCTATGTGTATTTCGCATACATCCAAACATGTAAAATTAAAATTAGCAGAACTGAGTTTTCCAAAGAAAGTATTACATCCGTAATCAAAATAAACAGGTGCCTGCAAATACGGAAGCTCCTCTGTTGTTGGCAGTAATTTTCGCAAGATCTTTGCTTGCTCTTCTGGCTGATCTTCATCTGTCGAATTGTATTTTCTTGCTAATTTACGTGCATTCAGGCGTAATTGCTCCAATTCTTTATCCGTTGGATCGTATAACTTCCCACTCAGCATGTTTTCTCTTTCAGTCATTTCCAATGGCCTCCAAATTCCGAGTTGTCGCTCTCAGTATACCATGTCTCCCCGCAGAAAAGCATGGCGAAAAACAAAAATGTCTCCGGAGGGCTTGTACGTATGTTTTTTCAGCGTTTCCGATCTGAATTTCTCAGAACAGAATATCCTCTGGCTTGAACTTATCTTTTTCGGTAATGGGGCGGATCACCTTGCAGGGCACCCCCACAGCGATGACGCCGGGGGCAATAAAGGCACCTGCTCCGATGTTTACCGGAGAGGTATTCGCCCGACTGACCATAGAAGTAGTCCAGCGTCATTTGATGTGACCTCGGATTTTCAACTGTGTGGGTGCGTTCATGTGGAAAACGATCCCTCCCTCCGAAATGAATGAAAAACAGGTTGACATTCACCAGAAAAAACGCTTACATTGGTGATAATAAGTTGATATCAATTAGCATCAGCTGCTTTTTTGATCTTCATTCATGATTTTTCTGGCTCGTCCGCGCGTGGTGTCCTCAAAGGTCTCATCTTCGCTGAATCGCAGCCAGTAGGGGTCTTCCATCAGGCAGGCGTTGGTGCGTTTGACGATTTCCCACGCATTGTAGTCCGGCAGTCCCATCAATTTCAAAATCTCTTTGCAGTCCATCCGATTTTTCGGGAAGATACGCTTCTTTGCCCAAACGACCACGTCTACCAATGGCACTTTGCGCTCGCTGCCAATGAAAAGGTTCAGAGGGAGATGATACTGCGGCACATCCTCATTGGCGCAAAGATACTGTCCATCTTCGCTCAAGTGGGCGATTTCTCTTTCATCCATCATCAATTTCAGATAAGCCATTTTATCACCCCATGGCGGCTTTCAGGTAGTGCAGACGGTATTTCAGGTATTGACGGATCGCAGATGCTCTTTTTTCGCTCAACAATGCAAGAATAGGCGAAATAGCCTGAATGATTTCTGTATACAGCGTATCCAGATCACACACAGGCAGCACAGGCTCGTCGACCAGCTTGATCTGCTGGGCGTGATGGCTGCGGAACGGCTTCGATTTGTCGAACTGATAACGGAGCTTCGTGTCAGTCAATTCTTCATCCGTTGCCCACGCAAGCAGACTGCCGCCATTGTCGTAAATAGGCGGAGCATAATTTTTTCCATCCCGGACGATCACATCAAAATTGTTTTCGTGGCGGTCTTCGTTGCCGATAAAGGCGTCAAATGCCAGCATTTGATAAAGCCACTTCTTACCATATAGTTCTATCGCATACTGGAACAATGCTTCCGGTGAAGCGGCTCGACCGCTGGCAAGGAAATGGGCATCAGCCAAGTCTGCAAAATGATACAGCTGTTCATCGTCCGTTGTGAACTTGGGGCAGACGCTGACCACATCGCAGGAATAGGTTTTGATATCAGGGAAGAGTTTGGCAGGCATCAGGGCGTATTCCACATGAGGCAGACCCAGCACCTGTGCAATCAGTGAGGCCATCACCTCGGAATATGGCTCATACCCGGCTGTCCCAGCCTCTGTGATGGAGTTGCCTTTGACCATAACAAGCTGGTCATCCACGCGATACCAGCCCTTTGAGAGCATTCCACGGCTTGTGCGTGTTTCACGCTTTTCGACCAACTGGATTTTTGCAGGGACTTCGATTGGGCTCATGGTATCACGCTCCTTTGTTCCATTATACCATGTTTGGATGGATAGACAAGGTGAACGATACCATGCCCTGAGGATCGGAAAGATAAAACGGATGAGTTTGTACAGCGTTTTTCTCAAAAAATTGGAAGTGCGAACAAAAATTTTGTTAAAATGTATTGCATATAATTTCGGGTTAATGTATAATAATTTTGTGAATATTCGCCTGCTGCTTTGATGTGAGAGGGCTATCCTATGAAACATTTGCAGAAGCTTGTTCCCATTGTCCTCGCATTTGTTTTGGCGTTGAGCCTCAGCCTGACTGCCTTAGCAGAAGAAGACTATGGGCAGGAAGTTACGGGAGAGGGTAATCTGTTCCAGAACAATGAAGCCCAGACTACATTCAGCGTCGTTGCAGTACCGGCAAATCTTTCTGCAACAGTTCCTCTCAATGTCACTTTTGCAGTCAAACGCAATGGTGATTTTGTTTGTCCAGGGGGCTATGCAATTACCAATACGGGCTCTGAAATTTTTCATGTTTCGGATATCCGCGTAACCATGCTCGATGCAGCATATTCTTTTGTAGAGAGTGATGAGAATTTGCAGGATCGGCAGATTTATCTGACGATGACTGGAACAAATCCGGGCATTATGAGTCCTATTTCGGATACTGTTACCTTTGTGTCTGGGAGTGATAATACAAAGCAATCGTTTGGGACTGAGCCCACGACATATAACACCTGGAATGTCGATCAGGGCGGAAAAATTGAATTTGAGTTTGAAGGAAAAGTGAATGGCATCAGTGCGGAGTGGGCCGAAAAGCAGGAACTCTTCACGATTGCGTATACCATAGAGCCAGGCGAGATATATAGGCCAAATCCAAAAGGATAAACTGTTTCCACCGGAGCGGGGACTCGCCCGCCCCGGTGTTTTTATCGTTTGAGAAAGTGGGTGCATTGGATGCGGGAGTATCACAAACAAGTCCTCCTTGGCCTGAAATTTCTCCTGTCCCGTGGGCTTCCGCTGGTGCTGGTTTCTGCCGCGGCGGCAGGTGTTTTCCTGCTGAAGACGCCGAACAGCGCAAAGCAGGCCTCTGCTCCGGGAGCCCGTGACCCCAATGCAACGGTAGGTCAGTACGAGGGAAAGTCGGAGGCGGAGATTCAGGCAGAACTGGACAAAGTCGTGCAGGAAGGGATGTTCAACATCTCCATCAACCCGGATATCCGGATGACCAGCGGCAGAGCGGAAGCGGAGCTGCGGGTGGAAAATATTCCGGCCAATCACCATCTGATGAGCGTCACTCTGAGCCGGGATGATACCGGGGAGGTGCTGTATGCCTCCGGCCTCATAGAACCGGGATATCACATTCAGGCGGTGCCGCTGGAGACAGTCCTGCCCGGCGGCAGCTATACGGCAACAGCACTGTTTACAGCATACGATCTGGAAACGGAACAGCCCGCCGGACAGGCTGCGGCAAGAGTCCGGATCACAGTCGCAAAGTGAGAAAACGAGCCATTTACAGCGGTACTTGTAAATGGCTCGTTTTCGTTGTTGTTATTGCCCTCTCGCGATCTCCTGCAATTTCTGCTGATCCAGCACCTCCACGCCGCCACGGTAGAGGCGCACCCAGCCCTCCTGCGCGAAATATTTCAGCAGGCGGCTGACCACCTCGCGGGCGGAGCCCATATAGCGGGCCATCTGGTCGTGGGTCATGCGGACATTGCTGCCGCCGGTCTTGGCCAGCTCGTCGGTGAGGAAGATGGCAAGGCGGCGGTCGGCGCTCATAAACAGAATTTGCTGCATCGTCCACATGGTATCCGAGAAGCGCTCCGCGGTCATCTGGTAGGCAAAGCAGCGGACGTGAACATTCTGCTGCATCAGGCGGCGGAACGTTCCCGCGCCGATGCAGTAGGCCTCGGTGTCCTCCTCGGCGTCGATGTACAGATCAAAATTGACCGAATCCATGACACAGGAGGCCGAGAGGATGCAGACCTCCCCCGGGAAGAGGCGGTAAAGGGTCACGTCCCGGCCATCCTCGGAGAGGAGATAGGCTCGCAGCTGGCCGGTGCGGAGGAGCAGGATGCCCACGCAGTTTTCCACGGGGCTGTGCACCCGCTCCCCTTTTTTGTACTTGACCGGCCGGGTGGTGCGGCAGAGAAACTCCTGCTCCTCCGGGGTCAGCTGCTCCCAGAACGGGAAGCCGCAGGCCAGGCAGTCCGGGCAGACAGGGGACTTTTTATCCAATTCCGGCATGATTCATCCTTTCCGCAGGGCCTTGGCGGCCTCGCTGCCCGCAAGGGCACCCTCGTACACGGCCTTGGCGACCTGCAGCAGGCCGCCGGTGCAGTCGCCTGCCGCGTAAAGGCCGGGCAGAGTGGTCATCATGTGCGCATCGGTGACGACGCGGTTCCCGTCCACTTCGGCCCCCAGCTTGCGGGCCAGAGCGGTGCTGCCTGCCACGCCCAATGCGACGAACACGCCATCCAGTGCCACAGTCTCGCCGCCTGCCAGCTGGACGCCGGAGACCCGCTGTTCCCCCAGAATGGCTTCTACTTTTTCGGGGCGGACAGCCACTTCTGCCGGGAACTCCGCAGTCAGAGGCTGGCCGTTGGCCAGCAAAGTGACGCTTTTTGCCACCGGGAGCAGTGCCTGCGCTTCATGCAGGGCATACTCGCCGCTGCCCAGCACGGCCACATCTTTGCCACGGTAGAAAAACGCGTCGCAGGTGGCGCAGTAGCTCACGCCGTGGCCCTCCAGCCCGGTCAGCCCTGGGATGCGGGGAGCGGCCCGGGAAGCTCCTGTTGCCAGAATGACGGCGTCTGCCGGGTAATCGCCGTCCAGCGTTTCGACCGTCAGCTTATCGGTATAAGTCAGGCCAACGGCCTCGGCGGTGACGAATTTCACGCCTACAGCCCTGGCACCCTCCATGCCCCGGCGCTCCAGCTCTGCCCCCGAGATGGGCTCGGCAAAGCCGTAGTAATTCTGGATGAGCTCGGCGCGGTCCAGGGCGCCCGGGCCCTTGGTCAGGATGGTGGTGTCCACGCCCGCCCGCGCGGCGTACAGTGCAGCCGATACGCCTGCCGGGCCGGAACCGATAATGACAATGTTCGACATTTATATTCTCCTTTTCAGGTCCGATGTTTGCTTACACCTCTATTATACACAAAATCTGCCCGTTTTCCGTGACTGAGTTCCAAAAAGTTTTGGATTGTGTTATACTGGTTCCATGATTTGAATTTTCATGGAGGCTTCCATTTTATGTCCAAGCAACGCCTGCTTTTTATCACCACGGGCGGCACCATTGCCAGTGTGCGCACGGCCCAGGGGCTCAAGCCCGTCCTTTCCAGCGAGGAGCTGCTGGCCCACCTGCCGGAGCTGCAGGAGCTCTGCTGCCCTGAGACACTGGCTCTGTGCAGCATCGACAGCACCGACCTGGGCCCCGAGCACTGGCTCATGATGGCCCGGGCTGTGCAGGAGAATTACGCCCTCTACGATGGGTTCATCATCTGCCACGGCACCGATACGCTGGCCTACTCGGCGGCGGCCCTTTCTTACCTCATTCAGAACGCCGACAAGCCCATCATCCTGACAGGCGCCCAGCAGCCCATCTCCAATGAGATCACCGACGCCAAGAAAAACCTGCGGGACAGCGTGATCTGTGCGCTGGACCCCGGGAGCCGGGGCGTGATGGTGGTGTTCGGCGGGCATGTCATCGCGGGCACCCGCGCCAAAAAGAACAAGACCATCAGCTATGATGCCTTTGCGTCGGTCAACTTCCCGGCGCTGGCGCTGGTGCAGGGCGACCGGCTGGTGCGGTATGTCCCCTCTCCCTGGCCCACCGGCCCGGTGGAGTTTGGCCGGGCGCTCAACCCCAAAGTCTTTCTGCTCAAGCTGACTCCCGGCCTGAGCCCCGAGCTGATCCCGGCCATCTTTCAACATTACGACTGTGTGATCGTGGAAAGCTTTGGCGTGGGCGGCATCCCGCAGCGGCTGATGGACGCCTTTGCCGAGGGGTTGGGCGACTACGACCAGACCCACAAAATCCTGATCCTGACCACTCAGGTCACCTACGAGGGCAGCGATGTGGGCATTTACGAGGTGGGCAAACGGGTCAAGAACCGCTTCCGTTTCCTGGAAGCCCATGACATGACCATTGAGGCGGTCATCACCAAGGTGATGTGGCTGCTGGCCCAGAACTGCGAGAGCTTCGACCAGCTCCAGCAGCGGTTCTACCGTCAGATCAATTTTGATACATTTTATCATTGATCGGTTGGCAGCAAAAAGGACACGGCAGCGCGCCGTGTCCTTTTTGCGGTACAAACGTTAAAATACAAGCTGCACCAGCAGCACATAGCAGAGCGTACCGCCTGCAATGGATACCAGTGTTTCGTGCTTCCACTTGTGGAGCGCGATGGTCACGCCGATGGCGATGGCCTCCGGGATGCCGTGGCTGCCTGTAAAGACGCTGACGCCCTTGAGGCAGTAGATGATGAGCATTCCGAAGATGGCGGCGGGCAGCACCCGCCCCAGATACCGGACGACTTCCGGCGGCTGCTGGTCCTTGGACGAGAAGATCAGGAACGGCAGAAACCGGGTGAGCATGGTGGCTGCCGTGCAGGCGGCAATGGTGATGCCAAACTGGATTCCGCTCATGGGGCCACCTCCTCGGTTTTATCAGCCTGCTCAATGGGCTTGCGCAGCACGAGCAGCAGCACCAGAATGCAGATCATGGACGGGATCAGAAAACTGCCGGAGCCAAACACCAGCAGGCAGACAAACGGCACCGCCAGCCCGATGAAGCCGGAGGAGTGCTGCTTTTCTTTCTCCCACTGGTTGAGGAAGATGACCACGAACATGGCTGTCATGACAAAATCCACGCCCTCGGTGCTGAACGGCAGGATGGAGCCCACCGCTGCCCCCAGAAAAGCGCTGGCCACCCAATAGATCTGGTCCAGCAGGGTGATGAAGAACATGAACCACCCACGGTCTACCCCCTCGGGCGGCTCGGCCGAACAGGTGATGGAAAACGTCTCGTCGCTCATGGTGTAGATCATGTAAAAGCCGCGCGGGCCGTAACCCTGATAGCGCTCCAGCATGGTCAGGCCGTAGAACAGATGCCGGGCCTGGATCATGAGCGCCATCAAAAAGGCAGAGAGGGGCGAAAAGCTGTCCAGCAGCAGGGAGGCCAGCACAAATTCCAGGCTTCCGCCGTATACCACGGTGCCCATCAGGGGCGGCAGCCAGATGGGCAGGCCCAACGACTGCACATAGATGCCGTAGCCTAGCCCCAGCACAAAATACCCCGTCAACACCGGAATGGTTTGGGGGAACGCGGCTTTCAGCGCCGCCAAAACCGCCCCGGAGGAATCGCGGGACGGGGTCAAAATGGTTTGATTCGTCTGTTGCATTTTATTCAACCCTCCAATCTAGTATTATAACAGGTTTGTCCTGCTTTGCAAGAGGCGGTTTCCGGATGCAACACACCCCCGCTGAAAGCGTTTGGAAAGCTCCCGGCGGGGGTGTTGTATTTTGATGAGAAAGGGGATCTTAGGCTTCGTTCTTTTTGGCAAGGTCTTTGATGTAGAGGGCACGGGTGGCGTTGAGGACGGCGATGATCATGACGCCGACGTCGGCGAAGATGGCTGTCCACATGCTGGCGATGCCCAGCGCGCCGAGGATGAGGCAGATGCCCTTGACGCCCAGCGCAAAGACGATGTTCTGGTACACGATGCCGTTGGTGCGGCGCGCGATCCGCATGGCCAGAGCGATCTTGGCCGGGTCGTCGTCCATCAGGACAACGTCCGCGGCCTCAATGGCAGCGTCGGAGCCCAGAGCACCCATGGCAATGCCGATGTCCGCACGGGACAGAACAGGGGCGTCGTTGACGCCGTCGCCCACAAAGGCGAGGTTCTCTTTGGGCTGCTTGGAGGCCAGAAGCTTCTCAATCTGATCGACCTTGTCGCCCGGCAGCAGGCCAGCGTGGTACTCGTCCAGGCCCAGCTCGGCGGAAACGGCTTTTGCCACCGGCTCGGCGTCGCCCGTCAGCATGACGGTCTTGCGGACACCGGCCTGTTTCAGGCCCTTGATGGCCTGTGCGCTGTGGGGTTTGACCACATCGGCAATGAGCAGGTAGCCTGCATACTTGCCGTCAATGGCCACATGAACGATGGTGCCGGCCTCCGTTACAGCAGGGACGGTCAGGCTCAGCTTTGCCATCAGGCGGGCATTGCCGCAGGCCACGGCCTTGCCGTCCACCTTGGCCGTAACGCCGTAGCCGCCAAGCTCCTCCACGTCGGTGACGCGGCTCTGGTCGATCTCCTTGCCATAAGCGGCCTTGATGCTCAGAGAGATGGGATGCTTGGACCAGCTCTCGGTCAGGGCCGCGGCCTCCACCAGAGCGTCCTGCGAGGTGCCCTCCGTGGGATAAATGCCGGTGACTTTAAAGGTGCCCTGCGTCAGGGTGCCGGTCTTATCAAAGACCACCACACCGGTACGGGCCAGCTCTTCCAGATAAGTAGAGCCCTTGACGAGGATGCCGCAGGCGGAAGCGCCGCCAATGCCGCCGAAGAAGCTCAGAGGGATGGAGATGACCAGCGCGCAGGGGCAGCTGATGACGAGGAACGTCAGGGCGCGGTAGATCCAGTCGCCAAAGCGGGCGGGCTGGCCCATCAACAGCAGAACGATGGGCGGCAGGAATGCCAGTGCCAGAGCGCCGTAGCAGACAGCGGGGGTGTACACCCGGGCAAAGCGGGTGATGAAGTTCTCGGCCCGGGCTTTCTTCATGCTGGAGTTTTCCACGAGGTCCAGAATTTTGGAGACGGTGGATTCGCCAAATTCCTTGGTGGTCTGAATCTTCAGCAGGCCGGTGACGTTGACACAGCCGCTGATGACCTCATCCCCGGCCTTGACGTCCCGGGGCAGGCTCTCGCCGGTGAGGGCGGCGGTGTTCAGGGCCGAAGTGCCCTCCAGAATGACGCCGTCAATGGGGATGCGCTCGCCGGGCTGGACCACGATGGTGGTGCCGATCCCGACCTCATCCGGGTCTACCTGTTCCAGCTTGCCGTCCTCGCCCTCAATATTGGCGTAGTCCGGGCGAATGTCCATCAGGCTGGAAATGCTCTGGCGGCTCTTGCCCACGGCCACGCTCTGGAACAGCTCGCCGATCTGATAGAAGATGATAACGGCGCAGCCCTCAACGTAATCGCCCAGGGCAAAGGCACCCACGGTGGCAACCGCCATCAGGAAGCACTCGTCAAAGGGCTGGCGGTTCTTGATGCCCTTGATGGCCTTGCGGAGCACATCCCAGCCGACCACCAGATACGGGATGCAGTACAGCACCAGCTCCACCGGCGTGGGGAAGCTGGGCAGCAGTTTCAAAATGGCTACAAGGATCACCGCTGCGATGATCTGCTTGAGCACTTTCTTTTGTTTTTTGTTCATCTCAGTCTCTCCTTTTGCGCGGATCTCGGCACGGATTTTCAGGGGGAGTTTTCGTCCGATTCCACCTGTTTTCCACAGTAAGTGGGCTTTTCCACGTTTTCCCCCGCCTTTTCCACAGACTTTTCCCAACAAAAAGAGGCTGTTTGGCGTCTCTTTTTGCACTTTTCCGCAAGAAATGTTGAAAACCAGGTGGAAACTGTGGAAAACCTGTTTCTTTTTCCACAAAAGCGTTCCGCTGTATAAAAAGGCCCCTCCCGGGGGAGGGGCTCCGAGGTTCCGGAAGATCAGATGCCGAAGATCTCGCAGTCGTCCTCCACTTTCTTGCAGGCGGTCAGCACTTCCTGCATGGTGGCCTTGGGGTCTGCACCCTCAGCAAACTCCACATTCATCTTCTGGGTCATAAAGCTGACGGTTGCCTTTGCCACGCCGGAAACGGTGTTGGCAGCGTCTTCCATCTTGGCGGCGCAGTTTGCGCAGTCCACTTCGATCTTGTAGGTCTTCTTCATCGTAAGTACCAGCCTTTCTCATTCTTCAATATGATCCATCCCCATGGAGAGGATGCTGCGCACATGGTCATCGTCCAGTGCGTAGTAAACAGTTTTGCCCTCCCGGCGGAACCGCACCAGCTTGCAGTCCTTGAGCACCCGGAGCTGATGGCTCACGGCGGACTGGCTCAGCTGCACCGCGTTGGCGATGTCCTGCACGCACAGCTCGTTATCGTGGAGCGCGTACAGGATCTTGATGCGGGTGGAGTCGCCAAATACCCGGAACAGGTCGGCCAGCTCGTAGAGCACCTCGTCATCGGGCATGTCAATGGGCTGCGCGGCGGGGGCGCTTTTCTTTTCGGGTTCCTGCTGCGGCATCTGGACATCTCCTCTCGGGTCGGTTTTATATGAACGTTTGTTCATGTGTTCATGATAGCATGGGGAAAGGCTCCTGTCAAGGGGTTTGGAGAAGAATTTTGCTGGAATTTCAAAAAAGATATTTTTTGCCCCAATACGCAAAAAAGTGGCATTTTTATTTTGCAAAAAGGGTGCGGTTTCGAGGCCTCAAATCCAGCTTGCGGCTGCTTGACTTTCCACCGCATCCTTGCTATAATACAAATAGAAAAGGCACTGCGACAAGCGGTTAGCCCTTTAAGTAGAACAGCTGAGCAAAGCTCGAACCGTCACCGTGCCGGGTGGCGGTTCATTTTTTTACTCTGATCGTAAAAGTGAATCCAAAAAGATGGAACGTCAAAGTAATAGGCATATGCTTCACCCCCTTTTCAGTGGGATGAAGAGCCGAACCGCCTGCCGTTGTATGCAGTGCCTTGCTGCCATTTCGGACAGCATCTTTAGCGTATCATAATTTTTGACAAAAAGCAACCAGATGAGGTTGCTTCTATTTTTTTCGATGAATATCCCACGGCAGATACATCCCCGCCAGCACCAGCGCCACGGCGGGGAGAAAGCCCAGGAGATACCACTGTTCCCCAAACCACTGGGTAAACAGCGCCGTCACCGGGCTGCTGGTGGGGCCGTTCAGAAAGTAAAAGTTTGTGTACAGCACTTTATTTAAAAAGTAAATGGGCAGCGCCGAGCCAAACAGGAATGCCAGCACCGCCGGGAGCCGCCGCACCTGCGGGCGGAACCCGCCTGCTACCAGCAGAACCGGGTAAAGCACCAACAACCCATGGAGGGTAACAGAATGCAGGTTGATGAGGCTCCACGCCTTTGTCCCCAGCCAACCGGGGCAGAGCAGCGCAATGGCGGCCCCCGGTGTGCAGAGGGCGTAGAGCTCCTCTTTGCACCAGTCCTTTCCGGTCAGGGTGCAGGTTGTGCAGAGGAAAATATGGATGCTGCACAGGTGGAGAGGCAGGTAGCTCCAGTTCCACTGCCCGGTGGCCAGCATGGCAATGACCAGCACGGCTTCATCTGCCAACAGCAAAACCGTAACGCCCCACAGGATGCGCCGCCGGGTGCGTTCCGGGCTGCGGCGGTACCAGCGGGCTGTCAGCAGGATGCAGACCGCCACTGCCTCCAGCTCTCCCAGGTGCACCGCTCCAAACAGCGGATAGCCCTGATACCCCGGGCCATACCGCCGGGCGATCATTTCATACGACATCCAGAACTCACTCATCTGCTCCACCGCCTTTTTTGCCTTTATTATGGGCTCGTTCGATCCAAAAGGAAAGTGTTTTGGCGGAAAAATCTCCAAAACAGGTGCACAGCGGCGCAAAATGTGGTATTCTACTGTTGGTTCGTAAATTCATGTCGTTTCGACATCTTACACAAAAAGAAAAGGAGAATTTTTATGACTCTGACAACTGGAATCCACGGCGAGCAGTCCGTGGCTGTGACCAACGAAAACACCGCAAAAACCATGGGAAGCGGCACGCTGGACGTGTTTGCGACTCCCGCTCTGGTGGCACTGGCCGAGAAGACCTGCTGGATGAGCGTGGCCGAGGCTCTGGACGAGGGCTGCGGCACCGTGGGCACCAAACTGGAGCTGGAGCACACGGCCCCCACTCCCGTGGGCATGACCGTGACCTGCGAGAGCGAGCTGGTGGCCGTGGAGGGCCGCAAGCTGGTGTTCAAGGTCTCGCTCCACGACGAGAAAGGCCCCGTTGGCGGCGGCACCCACGAGCGCTTTGTCATCAACAACGCCAAGTTTGCGGCCAAGGCCGAGAGCAAAAAGAATTAAACCTCTCAGTCGAACTTCGCTCGCCAGCCGTTCCCCTTTCGGCACTTGCGTGCCACCTCCCCCGGCCGGGGGAGTCTTTCCTATCAGGGGAGCCTTTGGCAAATAGATCAACTTTCATCCGACTGCCAAGGCCTCCCCTCGACAGGGGAGGTGGCATCGCGTGAGCGATGACGGAGAGGTTCCAGTTCCAGCGGCGGCGGGTCGGCCCGCAGGGCCTCCTGCTCGGCTTTCTGCTGGGCCTCCCACAACAGGCGGGCGGCCTGCTCGCTGGCGCGGAACAGCTCAAAATACAACGCTTTATAATCCGGCGCGGCAAACACCCCCTCTCTTCTTTTCTGGGGGATAGTCTGCCCCGCCGCACCCCAAAACAAACCTGATCTGCAAGAGGAATCATTTTCATGAAAAAGAACAATCTCTCCTGGGTGGGCGCTCTGCTCGTCTTCGGCCTGCTGTTGTGGTGCACATCTGCCACACCGGGCAAGATCGCGGACCCGTCTACTTACACCTGCGCCGTGTACAGCACGGCACTTTCCCTGCTGCCTCCGGTGGTGGCCATCGTGCTGGCCCTGAACACCAAGGAGGTCTACACTTCCCTGCTGGTGGGCATTGCCACCGGTGCCCTGCTTTACGCCAACGGCAACCTGGAGCTGGCCCTGACCACCCTGTTCTTCAATGAGGACGGCGGCATGGTGTCCAAGCTGTCCGACAGCAGCAATGTGGGGATCCTGGTCTTCCTGGTCATGCTGGGCATTCTGGTGGCCCTGATGAACAAGGCCGGCGGCAGCGCGGCCTTTGGCCGGTGGGCCTCCACCCATATCCACACCCGGGCCGGGGCACAGTTTGCCACCCTGCTGCTGGGGATCATGATCTTTGTGGACGACTACTTCAACTGCCTGACCGTCGGCTCGGTCATGCGCCCGGTCACCGACCGTCAGAAAGTCTCCCGCGCCAAGCTGGCCTACCTGATTGACGCCACGGCGGCCCCCATCTGCATCATTGCGCCGGTGTCCAGCTGGGCTGCTGCTGTTACTTCCTCGGTGCCCGAGGGCTCCGGCATCAACGGCTTTACCATGTTCCTGCGCACCATCCCGTATAACTATTACGCCATCCTCACCATGGTCATGAGCCTGTTCGTCATCTTTACCGGGACGGACTACGGCCCCATGAAGCTGAATGAGACCAACGCCATGAACGGCGACCTCTTCACCACCGAGGACCGCCCCTACGGCGACGATGTGGACGACGGCACCGACACCAAGGGCCATGTCATCGACCTGGTGGCCCCGGTCATCGTCCTCATTGTGGCCTGCATCTTTGGCATGGTGTACACCGGCGGCTTCTTTGAGGGCACCGATTTCATTACCGCCTTTGCGGACTGCAACGCTTCCATGGGCCTTGTCATGGGCAGCAGCATTGCCCTGCTCTTTACCTTTGTGTTCTACCGCGTGCGGGAAGTGATGACGTTCCAGGACTTTGCCGCCTGCATCCCCGAGGGCTTCAAGGCCATGGTCAGCCCCATGCTGATCCTGACCCTCGCCTGGACGCTGTCCGGCATGACCGGCCTGCTGGGTGCAAAATATTACGTCGCCAACCTGCTGGGCGGCTCGGCCGCGGCGCTGCAGTATCTGCTGCCGGTCATCATCTTTGTGGTAGCCGTCTTCCTGGCCTTTGCCACCGGCACCTCCTGGGGCACGTTCTCCATCCTCATCCCCATCGTCTGCCATGCATTCCCGGAGGGAGAGATGCTGGTCATCTCCATTGCGGCCTGCCTGTCCGGCGCCGTCTGCGGTGACCACTGCTCCCCAATCTCCGACACCACCATCATGGCCTCGGCTGGTGCCCATTGCAGCCATGTGAACCACGTTTCCACCCAGCTGCCCTATGCGCTGACGGTGGCCGGCGTCTCGGCGGGCTGCTATGTCCTCACCGGCCTGTCGGAGGCCGTGCTGGGTGCCCGGGCCAATCTGGTCAGCTCTCTGGTACTGTTGGGCGTCGCCATTTTCCTGGAGCTTATCGTGTTGAGCGTCATCCGGGTGCGGACGGGCCACGGCAAAAAAGTTGTTCGCTGAAAATTTTGCGACAAGCGTTGATTTTTCCCTCCAAAACGTGATATACTAAAAGAAATTGAGTTAATTTGCCACAAGGAGGGCGTTCATCTTGCTGGAAGAAGTGTTTCAGGAAGTCTACACCAAGTTCAAACTGCATTTTTACCAGAGCGTGTTCCAGCGCTTTGCGACCCGGGAGGCGACCCTGACCACGGTGGAGTCGTTCTGCATGGAGGGCATCATGGCCATGGGAGAGCCCACCATTGCCGAGTTTTCCCGGATGATGGGCATTTCCACCCCCAATGCCGCTTATAAGATCGGCAGCCTGGTCCGCAAGGGCTATGTGGAAAAGATCCAGTCCACGGTGGACCGCCGGGAGTACCATCTCCGCCCCACACAGAAGTATATCAACTACTACAACATCAGCTATTCCTACCTGCACACCGTCATTGAGCGTGCCAGGGAGCGGTTCTCCCCGGAGGACTGCAAAAAGCTGGAGGAAATGCTCTCGGTGGTCAGTCATGAGCTGATGCCCGAGATGGATATGCTGACCCGTGTTCAGGCCGAGGCCCCGGAGCATGTCGCGGAGGATGAGAAGACCAACGCATAAAAGCCGCAAACAAAAAATCCATCGCTGTCAAAAACAGCGATGGATTTTTTCTTTCCAGAAATACGCTCAGACTTTCGCCGCGCCCCGATCGAGAATTTTATCGAACCGGGACAGGAACGTGAACACCGTGATGCTGGCCGCCGTGATGTCGCTGACGGGCTCCGCGAGGAAGACCGCGAACACCGGGTCCGGCAGGAGGTGCGGCAGGAGGAAGATGAGCGGGATGAGGAGAATGAGCTTGCGCAGGCAGGCCAGCAGGAGGCTGACCTTGGCCTGCCCCAGCGCCATAAAGCTCTGCTGGCAGGCGATCTGAACGCCCATGGCAAAGATACCGGCCATGTAGATGCGCATAGCCCAGGTGGTGTACTGGATGAGGGGGACATCGGAGGTAAAGATGCCGGCCACCAGCCCGGGCACCAGCATCATCCCCAGCCAGAACAGGGTGGTGTACCCGAAGCAGAGGGTGAACTGGAAACGGAACGCCTCTTTTACACGGGCCTTGTTGTCCGCGCCAAAGTTGAAGCTCATGACCGGCTGGCCGCCCTGGCAGATGCCCTGAATGGGCATGGTACAGAGCTGGGACACGCTGGTGATGACGGTCATGGCACCCACGGCCACGTCACCGCCGTACCGGGCCAGGCTGGAGCTGAAGCTGATGGAGAGCAGGCTCTCGGTGGAAAGCATCACAAAGGTGGAGATGCCCAGCCCCATCACGGGCAGGATGACCCGGCCCTCGGGCCGCAGATGCTCTTTGCGGAGCCGGAGGATGGTCTTGCTCCCGGTGAGGAAACGCAGGGTCCAGCAGGCACCCACGGCCTGGCTGAGCACCGTGGCAATGGCGGCACCCCGCACGCCCATGTCCAGCACAAAGATGAGGATGGGGTCCAGGATGATGTTGATCACCGCGCCGATGACGGTGGTCAGCATACTGATCTTAGCAAAGCCCTGGGTGGTGATAAAGGGGTTCATGCCCATGACGAGGAGGACGCAGACCGAGCCCAGGATATAGATGCGGCTGTAGGCCAGCGCATAGGGCAGGGTGGCCTCGCTGGCACCAAAGAGCCGCAGCAGGAAGGGAGCCCCGGCATAGAACCCGATGGTAAGCACCACGGCAAAAAACAGCAGCATGGTAAAGCTGTTGCCGATGATCTTTTCGGCTTCTTCTTTGTTGCCCTGCCCCAGCGCGATGGCCGTGCGGGGCGCGCCGCCCGCGCCGATGAGCATGGCAAACGCGTTGAGCAGCATCAGGATGGGGGCAAACAGGCCCACACCCGTCAGCGCCGCCGCGCCAATGCCCGCAATATGGCCGATATAAATACGGTCCACGATGTTGTACAGCAGGTTGACCACCTGAGCCACAACGGCGGGGATCATGAGCTGGAGCAGCAGTTTTTTGACATTGCCGCTCCCCATATCCTGTCTGGTCTGTGCCATGAAATCTCTCCTTTGCGTTGAAATTTTTCAATCAAGTGCAATTCGTAAAGCAAAGCACGGCAAAAACCGACCGGCTTTGACAAAAAACACGAAAAACGCCTGAGACTATTGTAACACGGCGGCGGGGGGAACACAAGAACGCCTGCGGGGCCGGGCATGGCAACATACTGTTCCGGTGCATTGAATTTGCCAATGGCCTGTGCTACACTGGATCTGTTCGTTTTGGAATTTGGGAAAGGAGAAAAACATGGAACCTCAATACAAAAAGCGGAGCGCGTTCTCCGGCAAGATCGGCTTTGTGCTGTCGGCCGCAGGCGCGTCCGTTGGCCTTGGCAACATCTGGCGTTTCCCGTATCTGGCGGCCAAGTATGGCGGCGGCATCTTTCTGCTCATCTACATTCTGCTGGCGTTCACGTTCGGCTATACCATGATCGTGGCGGAGACGGCTCTGGGCCGGATGACCAAGAAGAGCCCGGTGGGCGCTTTCGCGGCCTTTGGCAAAAAGGGCGGGCTCTCGTTCGGCGGCTGGATCAACGCCATCATCCCCATCCTCATTGTGCCCTATTACTCGGTCATTGGCGGCTGGGTCATCCGGTACCTGGCGGATTACGTTGCCGGGCACGGCAAGTAGCTGGCCACGGACGGCTATTTCTCGTCGTTCATCTCCAATGGTGCTTCGGCGGAGATCTGCTTTGTCATCTTCACCATCTTCACGCTGGCGATCATCTTTGCGGGCGTCCGCAACGGCGTGGAACGGGTCTCCAAAGTCATGATGCCCATTCTGGTGGTGCTTTCCGTCATCATTGCGGGGTACTCCGTCACCCGGCCCGGGGCGCTGGCGGGTGTGAAGTATTTCCTCGTGCCCAATGTCGCCAATTTCTCCTGGATGACCGTCGTCACGGCCATGGGGCAGATGTTCTATTCCCTGTCCATCGCCATGGGCATTCTGGTCACGTTCGGCTCCTATATGAAAAAGGACGTCTCGATTGAGGAGTCCACCGAGAACGTCGAAATTTTTGACACGGCCATTGCCATCATGGCGGGCCTGATGATCATTCCGGCGGTCTTCTCGTTCTCCGGCGGCGACCCCGATACCCTGCAGGCTGGCCCGGCCCTGATGTTTATTACCATCCCCAAGGTGTTCGAAAGCATGGGCCTTGGCACCGTGGTGGGCATCCTGTTTTTCACGCTGGTGCTGTTTGCAGCGGTCACCAGCTCCATTGCCCTGACCGAAAGCGCCGTCTCCACCTTTGAGGACGAGCTGGGTTGGGACCGTCATCAGGCCACCGTCCTCATCGGCGTCATCATGCTGGTGCTGGGCAGCCTCTCGGCCCTGGGCTACGGCCCGCTGGCAGGCGTGACCGTGTTCGGGATGCAGTTTTTGGATTTCTTTGATTTCCTCACCAACTCCGTCATGATGCCCATTGCGGCCATCACCACCTGCCTGCTGGTCTCCCGCGTCATCGGTGTAAAAAAGATCGAGGAAGAGGTCACTTTGAGCGGCAAACCGTTCCGCCGCAAGGTCATCTTCAACTTTATGATCCAGTATCTCTGCCCCGTTTTCGCGGCCATCATTCTGGTCAGCTCGGTAGCAAATGCACTGGGCTGGATCGCCATGTAAAAGAAAATACAGCAAGTTACAGCAAAACCCCGGCGGGATCGTTCGACTCCGCCGGGGTTTTAGGTTACGGATTCAAAAAATGCAGATCAGCCCTTGCAGCCCTGCTCTTCCCAATCGCCGAAGTCGGAAGCTTCCGCGATCTTGGTGGGGTCGAACTTGCCGTTCTCATCTTTGGGAGCAACAGCGGGGCCGACCTCCACGGGGTTCGGGTTGGGGGCCTCCGCTTTGGCTTCGCTCTCCACTTTGGTTTCGCCCTCTACTTTGGCTTCGCCCTCCACTTTGGTTTCGCCCTCCGCTTTGGCTTCGCCCTCCGCTTTGGCTTCGCCCTCCGCTTTGACTTCGCCCTCGGCGTAAGCCTGTGCGGTCTTGGCGGCCTCCTCGGCGTCATTTTCGGCGTCCTCGGGGAACTCGATTTCCTCCACATGGAGCGGGGCCTTGTCGTTGAGGATCTGATCCAGCACAACGATGGCAGCGCCGGTGACAGCAACGGCAGCCGCCGTGCCCAGGATACGGAACAAAGCTTTCATAGCAACCTCCTAAAGCCAACTGGCTATAGACCGGCCCTTGCCTCTCTGTTTGGGAGAGGCGTCCGCAAAGCAGACGGGCGAATTTAAGAGAACGTCACAACGTCGTTCAGGGGCTTCTCAGCGGGCTCCACGGAGAGGGCAGTCAGCACCGGGCCCTTGCCGCGGTAGATATTGTGGAACTTGTAGTTGACCTTGGCGGTCACGCGCACCCAGGCACGCTGCTCCAGGGCTTTGTAGCCGTCGTAAACGCAGGGGAAGCCGACAAACTGGATGTCCTGCACGCAGCAGGTCATGGCAAAGCGGCCGGGCACAAAGCTGTTTTTGCCGGCCCGGTTGGTCTGGCAGACCTGCGCCAGGAAGCGGACCGTTTTGCCCGTGTACTTCTCGGGCTCGTCCTGGCAGTCCATATACCAGATGCCAAAGTCTTCATCGCCGATCTCCACCACCGGGGCGTTCAGGTCGAACGGCAGCGGGTCGGGGATATCATCGTAAGCCACGCTGCCGTCGGCAAACTCGTAGGCGATATCGCACTTGCGGGAAGCCTGACGCACCAGCTTGTGCAGTTCCTGCCGGGCGGCGTCGTTATTGACGGCCTCGGCCCGGTTGAAGACGATGAGCTCGCTGCGGGCGATCTTGTCCAGCATCAGGCTGCGCATGGAGTTGTCGCGGGCGTAGGTCAGGGCCGTGGTGCCGTCCGCCGTGGCGATGCACTGGTACACGATCCAGTTCTCCGGCAGATTGTTGGCCAGATCCTGCAGCAGCCACATGCCGTTGTACTCGATCACCACGCGGCCTGCATCGGCCTCCTTGGCCAGCTTGGCCAGGTTCTGGGGGTTGAGCTCGGCCTTATCCTCCAGATTGTAGAGGGTCACGCCGGGGAACGCGAATTTCTTCTGGTTGTATTCTTCCTCGCCCTCCTCGCAGACCAGCAGCAGGGTCTTGTCGCCGGAGTCGAAATTGGGGTCTTCAAATGTTTCCTGAATGAACTTGGTTTTGCCGCTTTCGAGGAAGCCAACAAACAGGTAAACGGGAATTTCGTTTGCCATGGGATTCTCCTTTTATACTTTCGTCTTGGCCTGAGAGGGCATCAGCAGCCAAACAGCGTGGCGATGGCGTGCTCATCCAGCTTGGAGCCGATGACCACCAGCTTGCCGCCCACATCGGCACCGCGCTGACGGACTTCCCACTCGCCGGGAACGTAATCGAACTCCAGCCAGCCGTCGGCACCGCCGTCCACGATGCCCTTGGAGCGGAGGATCATGCCGTAATTGCCGGTGTCCAGCTCGGTGAGGGCGTGCTCAATATCAGCCTTGGAGAACTTCTTGGCCGTCTCGACGCCCCAGCTGGTAAAGACCTCGTCGGCGTCGTGGTCATGGTGGTGGTGATGATGGCAGCAGTGGCCGTCGTGATGATGCTCATGCTCGTCATGGTCATCGTCGTCTTCGTCGTGGTGGTGATGGCCGCAGCAGCAATGATCGTGGTCGTCCTCATGGTCGTGATGATGCTCATGCTCGTCGTGGTCATCGTCGTCGTCATCGTGGTCATGATGATGGCCGCAGCAGCAATGATCGTGGCCGTCCTCATGATCGTGATGGTGCTCGTGCTCGTGCTCCTCTTCCTCATCCTCGTGGGCGTGCTCCTCGTTGGCCTTGGCAGCCATGGCGATCAGCTCGGCCTTGAAATCGTCCTTGGTGGACATGGCCTTGAGGATCTGCTCACCGGTCAGGGAGTCCCAGGCGGTGGTCACGATGGTGGCGGTGGGGTTCTTCTCCCGCAGCATGGCCACGGCAGCAGCGATCTTCTCCTCGGTGGCGTTCTGGGTACGGCTCAGGATGATGCAGCTTGCATGGCTGATCTGGTCGTCGTAGAACTCACCGAAGTTCTTCATATACATCTTGACCTTGTTTACGTCGGCCACGGTGACAAAGCTGCTGAGCTGGACATCCAGGTGCTCGGCCACGCCCTCCACGGCGCGGGTCACGTCACTCAGCTTGCCCACGCCGGAGGGCTCGATCACGATGCGGTCCGGGTGGTACTGCTCCACCACCTGCTGCAGGGCGGCGCGGAAATCGCCCACCAGAGAGCAGCAGATGCAGCCGGCGTTCAGTTCGTTGATCTGGATGCCGGACTCCTTGAGGAAGCCGCCGTCAATGCCGATCTCGCCGAACTCGTTCTCGATCAGCACCACTTTCTGGCCTGCAAAGGACTCCTTGATCAGTTTTTTGATCAGGGTGGTTTTGCCGGCACCCAGGAAACCGGAGAAAATATCAATTTTGGTCATGGTTCAAATGCCTCTTTCTTTTTAGCACACAGAGCCGCAGAGTGCTGGCTCAAACATCTTACTCCTCTATTATAACAAGGCTGTCAATGGTAAACCGCCGTTTTTGAAGAAAAAATTGTAACATTTTTTGCAAATTGGTTGCGTTTTGGGGCAAATGACAAAAAGAAAGGGCTGCGAGAGCCAAAATTCGGATCCCGCGGCCCTTTGCATCAGGGGTGAACGGTGGATTGCAGTGCCTGCGCAATGGCGGCGGTGTGGTCCTCGGAATCTCCGGTGAACCAATACACCTGCCCGCCTGCCTCCACCCGGAGAAAACACTTTTGGGTGGGGTCGAGGCAGAACCGGGCGTTCCCCTCCCCGATCACATAGAAATCCCCCTGCAAATAGTGGTCCATCCCGGTGCCCCAGGTGCGGGCGGCATCCGGCAGGGTGTCCCGGAGCTGGACATCGGTGATGGCGTCGGTGTCCAAGCGGTATTTTTCGCTCTGGCCATGGGAGGCCACGAGGCAGACCGGAGCGCTGCCGGAGAGCTCCAGCCGGACGGGGATGCTGTCCACCATGCCGAAGATGGGCCCGATGGCAAGGCAGACCACCAGCACAAGGCCGACAAAGGCATAGTAGAGTTTGCCCGCCCAGGTGCCCAGGTTGACGGTGGAGCCAAGGCCGATCCGCTTGGCGACCATGAAACGCTTGTCCGTGGGGTTATAGTAGAAGATACCGCCCAGCCAAGCGTCATCCTCATCGGCCACGATGGGAGCCGTCTCCGTCAGGGCCGCCTGCGCCCGGCGGACGGAGAGCTCCATCCAGAGCGTCGCCGCCACCAGCAAGACGGTAAAGCCAAGGCTGAGGCCCAGGATAGCAGCCTCGGAGCGGTAGCCCAGAATCAGAAAGAGATTGAGCAGGGCCATGGCCCAGAGGTTCAGCCGCCAGAAGCGGTCCCAGTAGAGCCGCCGCACCCGGAGCAGGGTCTGGTTGCGGGCGGAGTCCTCGGTGACCATATCCTCCCGGCGGCGGAACGTCCACCGCCCCAGCCCCCAGAGCAGGAGGACGCAGGCGGCGTCAATGCCGCAGACCAGCATCAGGCCCCGGGGCAGACCGGGCAGCGCCATGGGCAGCAGGCAGAGCACCAGCGGTACCAGCAGGGTCCACAGCCCGATGGGCTTGGGCAGTGCAAAGGCCGAAGCGGCAGTGTCCACCACACGAGTGGGCGCATTCTGCCCGGCTGCGGCTTTTTTCAGTGCCTTGAGCTTTGCGTTGGCCTGCAGCAGGGGCAGGTAAGGCAGGGCCAGCCCGGCAAAAAAGAAGAGCATCCAGAGCGTCAGCGCGATGGCGGTCTCCTGCACAAAGGCCAGCGGCACACTGAGCGCGGCGCAGACCAGACAGAGGGTGCCCAGCCGCGTTCGATATTGTTTTACAATGGCCTGCACCTCGGGCAGGGCGTCTGCCTCCGGGGGCAGGGTGACGCCCAGGAGCAGGCCCTTCTGGCGCTTGCTCATATTGCGCAGCATGATGTAATTGACGCCCGCGCAGAGCCAGAAGGTCAACAGCATAAATCCACTCATGGTTTCCATCGTTCAGTCCTCCGTTTCGCCAAAGGCGGCTTTGCAGGCCGCCACAAAATCGTCCAGGGTCAGCCCGGCCAGCCGCGCCTCGCCCGCCAGCAGTTTCAGCCGGGCGGTCTGGTCGGCAGACAGGCCCGCTGCCTTGCCCCGCGGGGCGCGGACGACGGCCCCGGCCCGGCGGTCGGTGACGAGATATCCCTCGGCCTTGAGCAGCTGGTAGGCCTTGCTCACGGTCATTACATTGACGCCCGCGTCCTCCGCCAGTGCCCGGGTGGTGGGCAGCCGCTCGCCGGGGGTCAGCTCCCCCTGCGCCACGGCCAGCACCACCTGATCCCGGATCTGGCGGTAGATGGGCACCGCGCTCTGAAAATCCAACCGGAACAGCATTTTCATTCCTCCTGTTTGTATTATTGAGTATAATACAACAAATACAAACTGTCAAGAGGGGATGCGGATTGCATTCTCCGCGCGGGGATGTTACAATAAGAAGCGGCAAACCAACGCCGCCGGACGTTCTTCCGGCAACTGTAAAAGTGTAAGATTTGGAAAGAAGGCTTTACCCAATGAGCATGAATTCTGTTCCTGAGCGTCTGGCCGCCCTGCGCGCCGCTATGAAAGCAAACGGTGTGGATGTTTACCTGATCCCCGTGGGCGACCCCCACGCCAGCGAGTATCTGCCGGAGCACTACACCTCCCTGACCTATTTCTCCGGCTTCCACGGCGAGAACTCCAACTTTGTCGTCACCATGACCGAGAGTGCTGTCTGGGCCGATGGCCGCTATTTTGTGCAGGCCGAGAAAGAGATCGCCGGCACCGAGATCCAGCTCCAGAAGATGGGCGAGCCGGGTGTGCCCACCGTGGAAGAATATTGCGCCAAGGTCCTGCCCGAGGGCGGCAAGCTGGGCCTGTGTGGCCTGACGGCCTCCTGCGGGCTGGTGCGCGGGCTGGAGAAGGCTCTGGAAGCAAAGCACGGCAGGATCAAAACGCTGGATCTGGAGGACGAGCTCTGGACCGAGGGCCGCCCGGCCCTGCCCGCCACCCCGGCTTGGATCCTGCCCAAAGAGTACGCAGGCTTCTCCCCCGCCGAGAAGCTGGGCCAGCTGCGGGCAAAGCTCAAGGAGCTGGGCTGCACCGCCCAGCTGGTGGGCAAGCTGGACAACCTGGCCTGGCTGCTCAACCTCCGTGCCATGGATATCCAGTGCACCCCCTACGCCATGGCCTACTGCTATGTCACCGAAAACCGCGCGGTCCTCTTCCTCAACACCGCCCGCCTCAAGCCGGAAGCGGCAGCCGAGCTCAAAGAGAACGGCGTGACCATTGCCGAGTACGACGACGTGCTCCGTTTCCTGGCGGCCGAGACCGAGCCCCAGACCGTGCTGGCCGACCCGGCTTCCGTCAACTTTGCCGTGTATGAGACCCTGAAAGAGAACAAGGCGCTCACCGTGAAAGACGAGGCCGACCCCCTGCTGCCCATGAAAGGCATCAAGAACGAAGTGGAGCTGGCCCACACCAAGGAAGCCCACATCCGGGACGCCGTGGCCATGGTCCGGTTCCAGAAAGAGCTGGAAGAGCGTCTGGCTGCCGGTGAGGAGCTGACCGAGCTGACCGTGGACGAGATCCTGCACAAGTACCGCAGCGCACAGGACAAGTTTATTGTGGAGAGCTTTGGCACCATCGCCGCCTACGGCGGAAACGCTGCCATGATGCACTACCACGCCACCGAGGAAGACCACGCCAAGCTGGAGCGGAAAGGCTTCCTGCTGGTAGACTGCGGCGGTACCTATCTGGACGGCACCACCGATATCACCCGCACCTACCCGTTGGGCGAGCTGACCGAGGACGAGCGGCTGTTCTACACCTGGACGCTGCAGTGCCACATCGACATTGCAAAGGCCGTCTGGCTGAACTACTGCGACGGCCACATGCTGGATACCATCGCCCGGGAGCCGCTCTGGCGTCACCTCATCAACTACCGCTGCGGCACCGGCCACAGCGTCAGCTTTGTGGGCAACGTCCATGAGGGCCCCCATGCCCTGAACGGCCGGAACACCGTCGTGTTTCAGCCGGGCATGATCGTCACCGACGAGCCGGGCGTTTACGAGGGCGGCCAGGTCGGCATCCGCATTGAGAACGAGCTGATGTGCGTCCACAAGGCCGACAACCAGTACGGCACGTTCCTGGGCTTTGAGCCGATCACGTTCGTGCCCATTGCCACCTCCCCCGTCGTGCCCGGCGTCCTCACCCGGGACGAGCTGGACTGGCTGAACGCTTACCACCGCGAGGTCTTCACCAAGCTGGCTCCCCGCCTGACCGAGGAAGAGCGCGACTGGCTGGCCAAGAAGTGCGCCGCCATCGGGGCTTGACCCCTCAGGCCACGCTTTCGCGTGTCCAGCTCCCCTGTCAGGGGCGCTCAATCGCAGAAAAAAGGCGGGTGACCGCAGGGTCACTCGCCTTTTGTGTTACTGTTTGTGGGCGCGCCAGTACGCCTTTGCCTCGTCGATGGCCTTTTTGAACGGCCCGGAGGGGTAGGTGCTCTCGGCAATGTCCACGAGGAACTTGTACAGCTGGGGCCGTACCTCCTCGTACATCCCGAGCCGGGTGTAAAGATCTTTGTAATAGCGGAACATCTGTAATTTGTTCTGCACGATGGTGGCCGGGTTGATCTGGGTGTGGCAGATGCTCTGAGGGTTCTGCACATAGTAGTACCCCGGCGTGCCGATGGCGACAAACACTTCCGCGTACTGGATATACTGCATGTTGAAGACAAGGTCTTCCGCCCAGCGCACCTCGCTGGTAAAACAGATGTCGTTGCCGGTGAGCAGGATGCGGCGGTAGAGTTTGTTCCAGAGCACGCTGTAAAAATAGGAGGCAGGCTTGTCCATCAGCCGGAGCGCAAAGTGGTCTTTGTCATACACGCCCGCGGGCAGGAAGCCATATTCCCGCACTTCCGGGGGCCGGGCCACGGTCATCACGCCCAGCTCGTCCTCCAGCTTTTCCAATACCTGTTCGGGTTTGGAAGCACCTGCCGGGATGACCATTTTGTAGGGCGCGATGACCAGGTCAGCGTGGTGCTCCTCGGCAGCGGCCACCAGATGCCCGGTGTAATCCGGGTCAATGTAGTCGTCACTGTCCACAAACTGGATGTATTCGCCGGTGGCCAGTTTCAGGCCCAGGTTCCGGGTGTCCGAGACGCCGGAGTTGGCCTTGTCCACCAGAATGATGCGGGAATCCTTTTTGCGGAACTCTTCGCACACGGGCAGGCTCTGGTCTTTGGAGCCATCGTTGAGGACGATGATCTCAAGGTTCTGGTAAGTCTGGGCGCAAATGCTGCTCAGGCACCGGGCCAGATGGCTCTGGGCGTTGTAAACGGGCAGGATGATGCTGACAAGCGGCTGTTTCATGGCGGCGTCTCCTTTTTGTTGTAGTCTGGTGTTTTTCTGTTATGATACTCTCGCTGCCCGCAAAATGCAAGCGGTGCGGCACACAGCCCGGAAAGGGGGCTTTTGGAAACCATGATCTTTCACATTGCAGTGTGCAGCCCGGACCCGGTGCTGCGCGGCCGGGTGGAGCGGCAGTGTCTGGAATATTATGCCCGCCGGGCGGATGCCTGCATCGTGGAGCAGCTGCCCGGGGTGGACGCCCTGCTGGCCCGGGACGCCGAGGGTACCCGGTACGAGCTCTACCTTGTGGAGCTGACGGCGGGCAACGCCCCTGCTGGCCTGAAAGCCGCCGATACCCTGCGGCGGCACGGCGCGCGGGCCCCGCTGGCCTTTTTTGCCCACACGCCCGCCCACGCCTACAATGCCTACCGGGTGGACGCCATGCAGTACCTGCTGCTGCCGTTCCGCCCGGAGCAGTTCACCGCCCTGCTGGACCGTGCCACTGAGCCGGAGTACGGCCCGGTCATCGCGGTGTCCACGGCGGCGGGCCTGCGGGCGCTGCCCTTTGCGAACATCGAGTATCTGGAGTGTACCCACCATGTGGTGCATTTCCATCTTGCCACCGGGGAGGACGTGCCCTCCCTCTCCCTCCGGGTGCCCTTTGCGGAGGTGGCAAAGCCCCTGCTGGCGGACGACCGCTTTTTGCAGCCCCACCGCTCCTATGTGGTCAACCTGGCGGCGGCAGAGCAGCTGGCGGCAGGCGAGTTCCGGATGCGGAGCGGGGCCCGGGTGCCCATCCCCCGCGGCAAGGAAGCCGCCGTCCGAGCCCGGTTTAAAGCCTGGATGGAACAAACTCCGTAACGCCAACAAAGAAACTGGAGAGGGAAGCAAAAAACTTCCCTCTTTTTTGTTGCAAAAACAGAGAGAATTTTCCCGGAAAGTATGCTATAATTTGAAAAAACTGGAACCGACCAGAGGGAGGTGCGGACCATGGCCTGGAATCGACCTGTAAATAACTCTGTCCATGCCCCGGTGCGGGCACTGGTGCTGGCAGGCGGCGGTGCCCGCGGCAGCTATCAGGTGGGCGTATGGCGTGCCCTGACGGAGCTGGGCTGGCGGCCCGGGATTATCACGGGCACCAGTGTGGGCAGCCTGAACGGGGCTATGTTTGCGCTGGACCTCTATGAGACGGCCCGGGATATGTGGCTGACCATCCGCAGCCAGGATGTGATGGAGCTGCCGGAGCAGAACGCCGACCTCTCAGAACTCCACGCCTTTTTGCGGGACGTGGTGCGGCAGGGCGGCATGGATGTCTCCCCGCTGGAAGAGATCGTGGAGCGGGTGCTGGACGAGGACGCCCTCCGTGCTTCCCCCATCCGGCTGGGTCTGGTCACGGTGGAGCAGCGGGGCCTCAAGGCCCGGGAGCTGGCGCTGGACGACATCCCCCACGGCAAAGTCAAGGACTACCTGCTGGCCTCCGCCGCCTGCTTCCCCGCCCTGCGGGCCCACATCATTGACGGCGTCTCTTACCTGGATGGCGGCTACCGGGACAACATGCCCACGGCGCTGGCCCAGAAGATGGGGGCCGACGAGCTGGTCTGCGTGGACCTGGAGGGCGTGGGCATCACCCGCCCCAACCGCACGGGCCTGCCCACCACCCTCATCAGGAGCTATTGGGAGCTGGGCGATATCCTCCACTTTGACCCCGACACGGCCCGGCGGAACATGGAGCTGGGCTACTACGATACCCGCCGGGCCATGGGCTACCTGCGGGGCTGCGCCTACGCCGTCTCCTGTGACGCGCGGAGCTGCCAGGACGCGGCGGCCTTTGCGTGGCAGTTCGGCCAGCAGCAGAAGTCCGTGCGGGAAAAATACCCCGTTACCCTGACGGCAGACCTCGCCCTGCGGCTGGCCAACCTCAAGGACGCGGAGCTGGCCCCGCTGGAAGCCGCCGCCGAGGATGTGGGCGTGGACCCCACACAGTTCTATACCACGGAGACACTGGGCAAGGCGTTTCTGGAAAAATGCGAAAAAGACCGCATTGAGAGCTTTGCCCCGCTGTTTGAGGGCAGCGGCCGCGCGGCGGATGCCGCCCGGGCCGCGTTATTGCCCAACACGTTCTTACAGGCACTGGTGTATCGTGTGCTGACGGGCCCGGTGCTACCGGAGGTGATCGAGAAATGAAAGTTTACAAGGGAGCTTCTGCCTCGCCCGGGCTGGTGCTGGGCCAGGTGAGCCGTCTGGAACGCCATGTGGAAACGTTCAGCGATGGGCCGTTCAACCCGGAGCGGGAACAGCGGATGCTGGACGAGGCCATCCACACGGCCCAGACCGAGCTGGATTCCATGGCCGAGCGCTCGGCACCCACCGAGCAGGCCATCTTCCTGTTTCAGAGCATGATGCTGGAAGACGAGGGCATGATGAATGAAGTCCGTTTTCAGATCAAGGCGGGCGTGGGAGCCGCCGAGGCGATGGACCGGGTGGGCCGCCGCTATGCCGAGCGGCTGGCCAATATGAAGGACAACGCCTACATGCAGCTGCGGAGCGTGGATATCCTGGACGCCACCAGCCGCGTGGTCAATATTCTGGGCAACCGTCCCCGGGTCTGGATGGCGCTGGATCACCCGGTGATCCTGGCGGCAGATGTCCTCATGCCCACCGACCTGTTCAGTGTGCCCTCCGGCATGATCCTGGGACTCATCACCTCCGAGGGCAGCGGCCAGAGCCATGCCGCCATCATTGCCCGGGCCATGAACATCCCCGGCATCGTGCAGGTGGGCCAGGGTTTTCTGGACGACTGTGATGGCCGTGCCGTGATCCTGGACGCCACCAAGGGGGAGTGCATCCTGGACCCGGATGCCGCCGCCCGCCAGCAGGCGGTGACCCGCATCTGTGAGCTGCAGCGGGAGAACGAGGAGCTGAGCGCGCTCCGCGCCCTGCCCAACCGCACCCGGGATGGTGCCGCCTTTGAGCTGCTGGCCAACTGCTTCGGCCCGGAGGACATCGACACGGCCATGCAGTCTGGTGCCTGCGGCGTAGGTCTGCTGCGCAGCAGCTACATGATGCTGCCCGGCCGCATTCTGGACGAGCAGGAGCAGTATTTCTTCTACACTTCCTGCCTCGCCGCAGCCAATGGCTGCCTGGTGACGGTGCGCACCTTTGATTTTGGTGCCGACCGCACCATGGCGGACGCCTACCAGGGGCTGCAGTCCTCCAAGCTGGGCCTGCGCGGCATCCGCAACAGCCTGCGCAACCCCCGCCAGTTTGAAACGCAGATCTGCGCCCTCATGCGGGCGGCGGCCCGGGGCCCGCTGCGGGTCATGTTCCCCATGGTGACGGACGTGGAAGACTGGGACGCCGCCATGGAGGTGGTGGAGCGGTGCCGCCAGCGCCTGCGGGAGCGGGGCGTCTCGTTCAATGAGGATACCTCGTTCGGTGTTATGCTCAGTGTGCCCTCGGCCTGCCTGACGGCGGAAGAATTTGTGGCCCATGGCTGCGGCTTCTTCGTCATCGGCACCAACGACCTGACCCAGTATACCCACGCGGTGGACCGGGAGCTGGCTCCGGCGGAGCACTACTACCGCCCGGCCAGCAAAGCCATGAAAAAGCTCATCCGGATGGTGATGGACGCCGCCAAACAGGGCAATGTCCCGGTGACGATCTGCGGCCTTGCCGTGGGCAACCCGGCCAACGCCACCCAGTACCTGCAGCTGGGCCTGCGGAGCTTTTCCATGAGCCCCCAGAACCTGCTGGAGGCCAAAAAAGCCCTGCTGGAGGCCGACGCCCTCCCGGAGGAGGAAGAATTGGAATAACAAAAAGAAACCGCCCGGTCGAGCAAAATTACTCGGCTGGGCGGTTTTGCGTCTGATGGCTTACTCCAGATTCCCCGTCAGGGTCATCACGGCGGAGAGCACCGCCAGGGGGGCGGTCTCGCAGCGGAGGATGCGGGGGCCGAGGCCGACGGTCTTGGCTCCGGCCTTGGCGGCCATTTCGGCCTCCTCGGCGGCAAAGCCGCCCTCGGCACCGGTGATGATGGCGATTTTCAGTTTTTTGCCGTCAGCGGGCTTGGCCTCCGCCAGCAGCTGGCGGAGAGGCTCGCCGCCGCACTCATAGCAGAAGAGCACGAGGTCGTACCCGGCAAGGCTGCGGCAGACCGCCCCGAAATTGGGCAGGGGCAGAGCCACATCCGGCAGCACGCCCCGGCCGCACTGCTTGGCGGCCTCAAAGGCGATGCGGTTGTAGCGCTCGTTTTTCTGCTCCTCTTTTTTGGGGGCGGCCACGCAGTAGCGGCTGAAGAACGGGATAAAGTGGGTGCAGCCCAGCTCCACGCCGTGTTTGATGATCTGTTCCAGTTTGTCCTGCTTGGGGTAGCCCGCCAGCAGGGTGACTTCCACACTGGGTTCGGCGGCGCTGGGGTAGCCCGGTTCCACGCGGAACTCCACGCACTCGTCCCCGAACCCGGTGATGGTGGCGGTGTACTCCACAGCGTTGCCGTCACATAAAATGACAGTATCGCCCTGTTTTGCCCGCATCACCCGGGCCAGGTGGTGGGCGTCGGAGCCGCGCAGCACAGCCGCGCCGTCGGCGATCTCGGTGGTAAAGTAACGATGAGGCATTTTATAAACTCCCGTTGATTTGTTTTGCAGCCATTCGCAGTCAGCAGAGCTGACCCGTTATGCCAAGGGCTCCCCTGATCGGAAAGACTCCCCCGGCCGGGGGAGGTGGCACGGAAGTGCCGAAAGGGGAGCGCCTGAGAGGTTTTACTTCTTACAAATGATGCACTCCCAGCCGCGCTTCTCTTTTACTTCCTGCACGGCGAGGCCGGCGGCTTTCAGGGCGGCCAGCACCTCGTCTTTGCGGCTGTCAATGATGCCGCTGGCAATGAAGACGCCGTTGTCGGCCATCAGGCCGGGCACGGCGGGGGCCAGGGACATGATGGCGTTTGCCACGATGTTGGCGGTGATGATGTCATATTTGCCGCTGGCCTTGTCGGAGAGGTCGCCCACCAGAACGGTGAGCTTGTCGGCCACGCCGTTGAGGGCGGCGTTCTCCCCGGCGGTACGGACGGCGACCGGGTCGATGTCCACGCCCTCGGCGCTGGCAGCGCCCAGTTTCAGGGCGGCAATGGCCAGGATGCCGCTGCCGGTGCCGATATCCAGCACCCGCTCGCCGCCCTTGACCCGCTCGTCCAGCGCTTCCAGGCAGAGGCTGGTGGTCTCGTGGCCGCCGGTGCCAAAGGCAAGGCCGGGGTCAAGGATCAGCTTGACGCGGTCGGTGTCGTACTCCTGCCAGGAGGGCACGATGGCCAGCCGTTTGCCAATGTCCATGGGGTGGTAGTATTTGCGCCAGCCGTTCTGCCAGTCCTCCTGCTCCACGCCCTCGGTCTCCACGGTGTAGGCGATGCCTGCCGCTTCCATCCGGGCCTCGATGAGGGCCAGCGTCTCCACGGGGGAAGCGCCCGGCTCCAGATACATGTGGATGATCACAGTATCGCGGGGCTTGTCCAGCAGCTCCTGCTCGATCAGATCCACATGGGCGATCTCGGCCACCTGCTGCTCGATGTCGCTGTAATCTTCGATATAGATGCCGCCCTCGGCGACCATGGTGGCAACGGCTTCGGCGTTGTCGGCGTCGGACTTGGCCACGGTCAGGCGGATATCGGTCCATTCCATGGGGAAAACCTCCTTCAAAATTCTGTATTTCCTTATAATAGTATAGTACCCGATTCCCGTCTGGGATGCAAGCCTTTGGGCAAAATGTCGGAGAAAAGAAAAGATTTTTCAACATAAAGCCGAGGGTTGTGCACGAAAACCAAAAAATGTTCACGCAAAATACGCAAATAAGGACTTTTGACGCAATTTGATAGATTTATCGCGGAAAGGACTTTCCTTTTTTGCAAAAGTATGTTAATATTCTATTACGGAATTATGGACGGCTTACAACCAGAGACTGTCTGTAAACACAAACATTTCTTAAGGAGGAATGTGCTTTATG
>ERZ1673743.1076-NODE-1076-length-33064-cov-6.009028_pt1 | contig 33064 bp, 30 predicted proteins | sample MGYA00580197_ERZ1673743 | MGnify/ENA primary metagenome ERZ1673743 (study PRJEB41218, sample SAMN15661795) | gut metagenome | host: Homo sapiens | place: Canada: London | collected 2015-08-20/2019-03-30 | study: EMG produced TPA metagenomics assembly of...
TGCTATTAATAAAAACAGCAAGCGGAAAATTTCAACAATAAGCGGTGTTGCGCTGTCATAATAAAACACGCCATACAAAAAGCAGTTTCCCAAAGCGAAAAATTCAGGATATTCGCTCTTGCCTGTCAAAGCGATTTGAATAATTCCTGACAGCAAAAGCTGAATGAACAGCACCAAAATGCCCCATTTCATTTGCCTTGCATTTACAAAAGAAGCCACGAGCAAATTAACGATAATCATTACCGCAAGCAAAGCGTGATACCAATACCCCGACGGCAAATCGAAAACCAAAACGATAAAAAATCCAACCGCAAAAGTAATCCAATAAAGATCCAGCGGAATTAAATTTTTCAAAATCTTTTTCATAATGAAAACCTCCTTTGTCCTTTTGTCAATTATATAGTCGCATATACTCGCTCTATAATCAATAGAATAAAGAAGGTTTTTATTAAAATGTATTCTATTTTCGGTTCAATTAATTATTTATTAACACACTTGCGCAAAATTATGTATATAACAGTCAAAACGGCTATTGCCGCCACGCATAATATTGCGCCGTATGCAATCATCATCCATAATGGTAAAGCGGTAAGTATATCATAATAAATATTTGAAATCCACACCGCATAGCATACAAAGCAAATAACCGCTATAGCCACAAGATAGGGATAACATTTAATAAAAGCTTTAATAAAAATCATAATTTATACCCCCTGCTTATCAAGTCGAAACCGCACTAAAATTCCAACTCGCTGTCGCTTATTCTTGTTATCTCATACGGCGAAAAGGCTGAATCCGTATAATAATACTTGCCGTCATTAATATAAATCATTGCGCACGGCTTATCGTATTGATAAAGCGTGGCTGATTTTTTATCGCTTGAAATAACATATTTTCCGCTTTGCGTCAGCTTGTTGTCACGGTAAATTTTATAATTTCCGCCGCTTTCGCTTTTCTCGTCAATAACGCTGAGTGCAAGCACATTTTTACTGCCCGTACCCTCGCCTGCCATTGAATAGCTGCCGCTGAGGCTCAAATCATTTCCCTTATTCATAACCGAATATGTTATCCCTGCGCTCAGTGCGGCAGTAATAATCAAAAACGCCAAAATAACAATTATGCTTTTCTTTTTCATAATCACACCCCGATTTTCCTAATTTAAACTTAAAATCAATATGAATAAATAATCTTTGCGCCCTTTTTAAGGCTTGCGGACTTAACCGCTTCCTCGTTTTGGAGCGGATTTGAAATTGCAATAACGCAGTCATTTTCACCAAATGAATACGAAACAGTGTTTTTGCAATCTTTTCCGTCAAGGTTATATTCCGACGTGTATTCAAAATCCGTTGCTTTTTCATTATTGTTTGAATAGAAAACCATTCGGCTTTCGTCGCTTCCTCTCGGCTTAAAGAGATATGAACCGACAAGCTGTGCGCCGCTTTCGTTTGACTGATATTCAAGGGCATATCTGTTTGTATTTTTTATAGCGCCAAAGGGCTTTTCATAAAATATAAAAAGTTCTTGACCCTTGCTGTCGTCACCGTCTTTTGAAACGCACAATACATATCCGTCAAGCTCGCTTGATTTATTGATATCAAAACTCTCAGCGCCCTTGAACGAATTTTCCTTGCAATATTCTTCAATGCTCGCCGTTGTTGACGAATAAAATTGACCCACGCAAATTCCGAGCGCAATAATCAAAGCCGCACATATCGCAGAGATTATTATAATAACTGATTTTTTTGATTTACAATTGGAAAGACACATAACTATACACCTGCCATGATTTTTCTGATACTGAAGGAGTTATGCTAAGACTTACTCCATATTTTTTATCACTATTAGCACTTGCGGAAGCACTCACTTTTATTGATAATGACTTCCAAGTATGAACGTAATAGCTGTTTATCGTTCTATAATAATTAGCTCTGTTTCCTTTTGAACTTGCATACAATCTTACACTTGACATTTGATTAATACCCGACGGATCATCAGAGACACTATATGCTATATAATTTCTGTCACCTGCTAAGCTTGAATAATCTTTTCCGCTTTCAGCTTTTTTGTTGTGATTATATATAATTGAAAGACTATCTGACCTTCTTGTAAAGCCCGACGGACAAGCCTGCAAAATATAATCATCACCTGAAGCAGGATATTTTTTGCCGCCTATTGAATTATTTTCACTCCACGCACCATAAGTAGTGGTATCATAAACATACGGATTACTTGTGCCTTTTCTTGAAATGCTTGTTACAAGTGAAAAATAATATTTTTTCTTTTCTTCGCCTTTTCTTCTGACTACAGTTTCAGCGTGGGCAGTTATAGGTCCTAAAAGAGCATTTACGTTTTGTGCTTTATTTTCATCTTTGACTCTTACAAAAGTTTGATTTTCTTCATCATATTCCATCTCTGCTTCTGTGTAGCCAAATGTATGTATATCTACATTTTTATTTGCCATTGACAATAATTGCTTATAAACATTTGAATAACGTTCCAAATACTCCTCAAGCATTTTTTCTCTTTATTTAACTTGTTGTTTTTCAACACGTTTAAAGACTTGTCAAATGAAATATGAAGTTTGTTTTTGTTTTCTACTGAAAGATTTATATCTTCCATGTTGAATTGATGGTGTGTTTCAACATAACCGCCTGATTTGTCATTTGCAAATGCAACGAATGATAAACTTTCTGATAATAACATAACTACCAAAAGGGTTGAGATAAATCTAATTATTGACTTTTTCATAATAATTCCTTTCTTTTTTAAATTTAATCCATTTTCCTCATCAATACTGATAAACCACTTCTTTTTCTGAGCCGGCAGTAAATGTAGCTTTTATTCTATATTTACTAAGCCGATTAATGTTTCTTGTTTCCGTCATAATAAGTGACGTACCGTTTTTACTGCCGTTCCAAGTTTCAACGGTTTCATATCTGTCGGACTTTTTCTTTTGCAACTCCATTTTTATTTTCAAATCCGTAGACTTTTTAGCAAACAAGCTTGCTTTGCAATTTGCCTTTATCCCCGATATACTCAAATTTGCATTACAGCGATTTATTTCAGCATAACATGTACTCAAATTGTCATTTGTATCGGCATTTGCAGCTATACAGCTTGAAAACATTAATAAAACAGAAAACAAAATTGCAAAAATCTGTTTTACCCTTATGCTTTGCGTAGGCATAATTACACCTCCTTTCCAATTTAAGCTTTCATTATACACAATCTTTAAAAAAGGTCATTTTGTGACAAGAAATTTAAAAAAAATTGGAAATTTGGCATTCTGCCTAATTCATCACTCTACGTTTTGTGCAATTTTAACAAGTTCTTCCTTGCTTATATTACCGCCGATATAATAAATATATTCGCCGTTATTAAATATCACGGTTCCCCAATTATCCGCCGTACGATAATATGCAGCGTCCGCTCCGTTTATTTGCAATTCTTCTTTTACGCTGTTTTCTGTATCAAAACCGATTGTTGAACGTAAATTTAATTTTTCAACTTCAAACTTTTGTTCACCCATTTTATAACTATAATTAAACCAAGCCTCCGACTCATATTTATCAACCATTTTAAATTCATCGGGAATATAATTCAATTTTAATGATGATACGGCTTTTGCATTTTTAATATCACCAACCCTATATTCACTATGGTTTGAGAAATCCTTTAAAGTAAATTGCCTGAAAGCAGGGGAAGCAATGGCAGTAGTTGCGAGCGCAAGCAAAACAGCCGCAATAATGATAAACCTAACTGTTTTCTTTGAAAGCTTTTTAACCTTAACCGCAGGCTTTGGATATATAATTTCATTTATGGCGTCAATATGTTTTTGGCTGAATTTATGCGCCTCAACCTCGTCGGGAAAAGAAGCTACCCATTTTTCAGCCGACATTTTGCAGGCTTCTTCAAAATTAGTCATTTGTTTCCTCCTCAAAATATTTTTTTAGTTTCGCTTTGGCTCTTTCAAGTTTTTTGCGCACCGATATATCCGTAACATTATAAATTTCCGCAATTTCGGCGCTCTTGTAGCCGTAAGCATATTTGAGATAGATATAAATTTTTTCTTCCTCGCTAAGCACGCTTTCAATTGCAGAAGAAAGCTCAACGGTTTCGATATTATCAAAATACGATAAATTTTCCGCCATGTTGTTATTTTCAATATCAATGCGACCGTATTTTTTTGATTTATTATAAACGTCAATCGAAAAACCCGTTACAATCGTTGCAAGATAGCCCTTGGTTTTGCTTGAATTGACATCGCCGATTTTTTCAAAATGCTTTGCGACATAGAAAAACGTTTCCTGAACGCACTCCTCGGCATCCTGACAGCTTTGCGTTTTTCCGTACGAAATCCAATAAAGCATATTTTTGTATTTATCATACAGCTTTATGAATTTATCTTTTTCACTTTGAGTATCAAGCAGATTTAAAAAAAGTCCTATCATTATACTATATCCCTAAAAAAATTGATTTTGTGACAAAGATTTCTAATTTTATTAAAAAATATTTTCTGCCGTTTGTCAAGATGTATAAAAAAAAACAGGGCAAATCGCCCTGTTTCAGAATGTCGATAAAATAACGTTCATCAAAAAATCCGTGTTTAAGATAGTTCGCTTAAACCAAAAGTTGCCGCACTACTGTACGGCAACTTTTGAGAGGAGAAGCTACGTAGTGAGTGAAAAATAAATTTCATAAAAATATTGAGAAATTTATTTTGAATGATACGGAGTCAGCGACGACGAGTTCGCCCCTACGGTTTTGTCATATACAATTCTTGAAAGAATTTGCTCTTTATTTTTCGTGCATATTGTTATAAAATATGCTCCGTCACTTGAATAATCAAAACCATTTAACCTATTCGGTTTTCTTTTTGGCAAATCATTCTTCATTTTCAAATTCCAATCCGAGAATTTGGTCTGCCTTATCGGCGGAAAGTGATTCGACGGATTTAAGATTTTTTTGAATAATGCGGTTTCGGCTTTCGGCATCCTCAAGCGTTTTGCCAGCCTCTTCAACCTTTTTGCGAGCCTTGGCAAGAACGATGCCGAACTTATCGTACTGCGCCTTTGCCGCACCGAGCACCTTATAAACCTCATTTGCCTTTTTATTAATCGCAACGGTTTTGAATCCCATGGCAAGAGAATTGAGAAGCGCCGTAATTGTTGACGGACCTGCCACCATAATTCCCTGCGCCTGCAAAGCCTCGGCAATTCCCGTTTTAGACGAAATAATTTGGGCATAAAGCCCCTCGGTCGCAAGATACATTATTGCAAAAGGCGTTGTATTCGGCGGGCAAATATACTGCTTAATCAGCTTCGCCTCGTCCTTAACCCTGACTTCAAGCGCCTTTTTCGCCTGTGCAAGAGCGTCAACGTCCCCCGCCTCGCTTGCAGCGGCAAGGCGTGCATAATCCTCCATCGGGAATTTTGAATCAATCGGCAAATATGCAAATTCGTCATTATCGCCGTTTGGAATTTTAACCGCAAATTCAACCCTGCCGTTATAATTCGGGTTGGTTTGGACGTTCGTTTCATACATATTTGCAATCGTTTGGTCGAGAATATTTTGAAGCTGAACCTCTGCCCACGTGCCACGAGCCTTAACATTAGTCAAAACACGGTTTAACGAGCCGACGCTGTCTGTAATATTTGAGCTGAGTTCTTTCATTTCGCCAAGACTTTTATAAACGTCTTTAAGCTGTTTTGACACGGTTTCAAACGAGGAATTAAGCCTTTGCGTAAGCGTTTCGTCAAGCTTTTCATCAACTGTTTTTCGCATTTGCTCAAGCTTTTTTTCATTATTTTGCTGCATACGCTCAAGCGACTGTGCCGTCATTTGCATTTGCTTTTGCGTGCCGTCGTTAAGCGTTTTCATAAGTTCGATTTGCTGTTTATAATTCTTATCCGTCAGCGTATTCATTTGCTCGCTGAGCCTTAAAATTTTTTCGTCCGTCGCCTTTGACGAAAGCTCAATTTGCTGCTTTAAAAGCTCATTTGACGAGCCGTCTTTTTTTGCGCCGAGCCTTATCAAAAGCACAAGGCACACAATAAGCAAAATTATTATAGCCGAAAGTAAAACAGTATTCATAAATTCACGTCCCTTCAAACAGATTATATCACATATACATATTATATATAGCATTTATTTTTGGCAGTTCAATTTTTTGGACTGTCAATATTTTTTCACTTCAAGCACAAGCCTGCCTTTTTTGGTAGTTTTGATTTCTTTATCAAAAGAAAATCTGCCGAAACCACGAACGGATACAATATCGTTATCGCAAAGCATATATGAATTTGACGTCACAAGCCTTGAATTAACAAAAACCTTTTCTGCCTTGATAAGCTTAGATGTTTCATTTCTCGAAAGGTTATAAACAGCGGCAATTACAACGTCAATTCTTTTTGAAGCGGCAAAAATCTCCGTCGGCTCAGGCTCGTTTTTCAAGTCATTTGGCAAATTGCTTTTCTCACACTTAACACTCGTATGGCGCACACGTTCAAGATTTTCGCAAATATAAGGTGCAATATGCTCAAGGCAGAGAATATAGCCGCAGTTATCCTTAACGATTATATCGCCCAAAAGCTCCCTTTTAATACCTAAATTCATCAGCGCACCCAGAAAATCACGATGAGAAAGCTCATCTGCAAATTTTTGCATAAGCGGCTTTACGCAAATACAAACAATGGGGAATTTTTCATCGTTCAAATCATCGCCAAAGCCTGCCACAACCCGCTCCGCCATAGGATATCCGCCGAAAAGAACGCACGGCAAATATGTTGATTTCAGTACGCTTTGCTCCTCAATATTAAGAAAATCGGAAAAGGTGTTATACCCTCTTTCGTATGCTCTTTCATTTAATTCTTCAAATCTCTTTTCAATCATATTAACCGCCCTCGCTTTCTTATATTATAGCGTTATATATAAAATTTCGCCACTGTTTTTTAAATTTGGAACATATCCTGTTTTGGCAACAAGTAAGAGCAAGCCCTCTATGCCGGAGAACTTGCTCTTTTTTGTTGTATGCCTTTTTAATTTTGCCTGCTCAAAACATAAAACTATTTATACAATAAAAAAACAGGGGCACCGAAGTGCCCCTGCAATTGATTATATAAAGCTATATAAAAATTAGTCCATTTCTGCAATAGCAGCCTGAGCGGCAGCAAGTCTTGCGATAGGTACTCTGAATGGTGAGCAAGATACATAATCAAGACCAATCTTGTGGCAGAATTCTACTGAAGATGGGTCACCGCCGTGCTCACCGCAGATGCCGCAGTGGAGTGAAGGACGGGTAGCCTTACCATTCTTAACAGCCATTTCCATAAGCTGGCCAACACCTGTCTGGTCAAGCTTTGCAAATGGGTCGCTTTCAAAGATTTTAGCGTCATAGTAAGCGTTGAGGAACTTACCTGCATCGTCACGGCTGAAGCCGTAAGTCATCTGAGTAAGGTCGTTAGTACCGAAGCAGAAGAATTCAGCTTCCTTAGCGATATCGCCTGCTGTAAGAGCAGCACGAGGAATCTCAATCATAGTACCAACTTCATACTTCATATCACTGCCTGCAGCAGCAATTTCAGCATCAGCAGTTGCAACAACGATATCCTTAACATACTTAAGTTCCTTAGCGTCACATGAAAGAGGAATCATAATTTCAGGAGCAACAGTCCATTCAGGATGAGCCTTCTGAACATTGATAGCTGCACGGATAACAGCCTTTGTCTGCATCTTAGCAATTTCAGGATATGTAACTGCAAGACGAAGACCACGGTGACCCATCATTGGGTTAAACTCGTGAAGAGAAGCGATGATAGCCTTAATCTGCTCAACGCTCTTGCCCTGTGCATCAGCAAGCTTCTTAATATCTTCTTCCTCTGTAGGAACGAACTCATGAAGAGGTGGGTCAAGGAAACGGATAGTTACCGGACAACCTTCAAGAGCTTCATAAAGCTTCTCAAAGTCGCCCTGCTGATAAGGAAGAATCTTCTCAAGAGCAGCTTCTCTCTCTTCAACAGTATCTGAACAAATCATTTCTCTGAATGCAGCAATTCTGTCCTCTTCAAAGAACATATGCTCTGTACGGCAAAGACCGATACCCTCGGCGCCGAGCTCACGAGCCTTCTTAGCATCAGCAGGAGTATCAGCGTTTGTACGAACCTTAAGCTTTCTGAACTTGTCAGCCCAGCCCATAATTCTGCCAAACTCGCCTGCGATAGTAGCATCCTTTGTAGGAATGATACCGTCATAAATGTTACCTGTTGAGCCGTCGATTGAAATATAGTCGCCCTCGTGGTATTCCTTACCAGCAAGAGTAAACTTCTTATTTTCTTCATCCATAACGATATCGCCGCAACCTGATACGCAGCAAGTACCCATACCACGAGCAACTACTGCTGCGTGAGATGTCATACCGCCACGAACTGTGAGGATACCCTGTGAAGCCTTCATACCTGTGATATCCTCAGGTGAAGTTTCAAGACGAACAAGAACAACCTTCTCGCCTCTCTCGTTCCAAGCCTCTGCGTCGTCAGCTGTGAATACAACCTTACCGCAAGCAGCACCAGGAGATGCGCCAAGACCCTTACCGATTGGAGTAGCAGCCTTAATAGCAGCAGCATCAAACTGAGGGTGAAGAAGAGTATCGAGGTTACGAGGGTCGATCATAGCAACAGCCTCAGCCTCTGTCTTATGGCCTTCGTCTACGAGGTCACAAGCAATCTTAAGAGCAGCCTGAGCTGTTCTCTTACCGTTACGGCACTGGAGCATATAGAGCTTCTTGTTTTCAACAGTGAACTCCATATCCTGCATATCGTGGTAGTGATTTTCAAGAGTGTCACAAACCTTGATAAATTCAGCATAAGCTTCAGGGAATTCTTTTTCCATCTGAGCGATTGGCATTGGTGTACGAACACCTGCAACTACGTCCTCGCCCTGTGCGTTGATAAGGAATTCACCCATCAACTTGTTTTCGCCTGTAGCAGGGTCACGAGTGAATGCAACACCTGTACCTGACTGGTTGTTAAGGTTACCGAATACCATAGGCATTACGTTAACTGCAGTACCCCATGAATAAGGGATATCGTTATCACGACGATATACGTTTGCACGAGGGTTGTCCCATGAACGGAATACAGCCTCGATAGCAAGCTTGAGCTGGTCAACAGGGTCTGACGGGAAGTCAGAGCCAAGCTGCTTCTTATATTCATCCTTGAACTGATGAGCAAGTTCCTTAAGGTCAGCGGCAGTAAGCTCAACGTCATACTGAACGCCCTTTGCTTCTTTCATCTTGTCGATAAGCTGTTCAAAATACTTCTTACCAACTTCCATAACTACATCAGAGAACATCTGGATGAATCTTCTGTATGAGTCATATACGAAACGCTCGAAAGCAGGGTCATCGTTACCTGCAATCATAGTTGCAACAACTTCGTCGTTAAGACCGAGGTTGAGGATAGTATCCATCATACCCGGCATAGATGCTCTTGCACCTGAACGAACAGATACGAGAAGAGGATTCTTTAAATCGCCGAACTTCTTGCCGTTGATTTCTTCCATCTTCTTAACGCCTTCCATAACCTGAGCCATGATTTCGTCATTGATTTTGCGACCGTCTTCATAATACTGAGTACAAGCTTCGGTTGTAACAGTGAAACCCTGAGGTACAGGAAGACCGATTTTAGTCATCTCTGCAAGGTTTGCACCCTTACCGCCAAGCAAGTTACGCATTGTCATGTCGCCTTCTTCAAACATGTAAACCCACTTGTTTGCCATTTGAGTTACCTCCTAAAAAATATTATAGCTTTATTATTCTTATACTCTCAATCAAGGCCAAAAATCCACTTTAGGACCAAACAATTCTTGCCTCTACAGTATAATGCGATAGAATTATAACACAATATAATGCAAATTACAAATATTTTTATAAAAAAAATCAAGAATTTACGTATATTTTAAATAATACTTGCAAATATTTGCTTTTTGTTGCATAATTAGATACAATTAAAAGTATGGATTTTTATAATCGAGAGGATTTTAATATTATGAAATGTGCAATAATTATGGCAGGCGGAAAAGGAACAAGAATGAAAGCAACCTGCCCGAAGGTTATGTGTAATGTGCTTTTTGAGCCTATGATAAGCTATGTTGTTGACGCAGTAAAAGAGGCAGGCGCAGAGGATATTTGCGTTATTACCGGATATAAGCACGAATTGCTTGAAAAATATCTTGCAGAAAAAGACGGGCAAATCGAAACCGTACTTCAAGAGCCGCAGCTTGGCACGGGCCACGCTGTTATGCAGGCGCAGAGCTTTATTGACAGGCACTTGGACGATGATATCATTATATTAAACGGCGACGGTCCGCTTATCGACGCCGAAACTATTAACAAGGCTTTTGATTATCACAAAAATAACGATAATTCAATCACTCTTATCAGCGCAATTGTTGACGATACAAACGGAATAGGTCATATTCAGCGTGACGAAAACGGCAAACTTTTAAGAATAATCGAGCATAAAGACGCTAATGACGAGGAAAAGAAAATCAACGAGTCAAACGCCGGTTTTTATTGGTTCAACGGCCGTGACCTATCATACGCACTCAGCAAAATCACCAACAACAACGCTCAAAACGAATACTATATTACAGACAGCCTTGAAATTCTTATCTCGGCAGGCAAAAATGTAGGTGCATATGTTGTTGAAAATAACGAGGTCACCTTAGGCGCTAACGACAGAAAGCAGCTTAACAATCTCAACAACATTATGAGAAGAAATATAAATGATAAGCACATGATTAACGGGGTTGACATTCCGTGCACCGACGGAGTTATGATTGGCAAAAATGTTAAAATCGGCTCATCAACAGTTATTTTGCCTAACACAATTATTTTAGGCAATACAGTTATCGGCGAAAACTGCACAATAGGCCCTAACACATATATTGACAATGCTACAATCGGCGACGACGTTATACTTGACAATTGCAAAATCCTTGACAGCGAGATTGAAAGCGGAGTTGACGCAGGTCCGTTCGTTAAGGTAAGGGCTAACTCAATTCTTAAAAAAGGTGTTCATATCGGCAACTTTGTTGAGGTTAAAAATTCAATTGTAGGCGAAGGCACAAAGAGCGCTCATTTAACATATATCGGCGACAGCGATGTCGGTGCCGGCGTAAACTTCGGCTGCGGAACGGTAACCTGTAACTACGACGGAAAGAACAAGATGAGATGCAAAGTCGGCGACGGCGCATTCATAGGTTGCAACACCAACCTTATTGCACCTGTTGAGGTTGGCGAAAAGGCATACATTGCGGCAGGCTCAACAATTACTGACAACATTCCCGAAGATGCACTTGCAATTGCGAGAGCAAGGCAGGTAATAAAAGAAAATTGGGTTAACATTAAAAAGCCATACAAGGAGAAAAAATAATTGAAAAAGATAATTGCCGTATTTTGCACGGCAGTATTAATTACGTCAATGCTTGCAGCCTGTTCAAATTCTCAGCAGGCTTCGGGCAACAACGTGCAAAGCTCGGCTGGCTCTGCAAGCACAACCGAATCAACAACAATGAGAACGACGGAGGACCTTTCAACCACGTTTAAAGAGGCTGAAACAAACACAATCTATCCGGCGCTGAAAAAGGATTTTAATTCAAGCTTTCCTTATGAAATTGCAAGCTATTCGTCATATTATCTTTCGTCTAACGAAACGAGAACGAAAAATATTCACGAGGCGGTTGACCATTTAAACGGCATTGTTATTCCGGCAGGAAAAACATTTTCCTTTAACCAGACGGTCGGCAAAAGGACTGTTCTTGCGGGATATCAAGCGGCAAAGGTAGTTCAAGGGGACGAATTTGTTGACGGGCTCGGCGGCGGAATTTGCCAGGTAAGTTCAACCGTTTTTCAAAGCGTACTGCGTGCAAATCTTCAAATAAAGATAAGGGCGTGCCATTCGCTTGAAATAAGCTATGTTCCTCTCGGCGGTGACGCTACGGTGCAGTGGAACAGTCAGGATTTTCAGTTTGTGAACAATTCAAATTGCGATATAAGGCTGATTGTTACGGCAAATGACGGAAAGCTCACCTGCACGGTTGAAGCGAAAGAGGACATAAAGCCCAACAAGGTTGACATAAAAATCAAAAAAGACGGCAAAAGCTATGTGCTTACCCGAACGGTTGACGGCAACGTAAACTACACGACATACAGCAAATATGCAAAGCCGAAAAGTGCAACCACAACAAAAAAGAAGGATAAAGATAAGAAAAAGAGCGATAAAAACAAAGACAAAAAATCGACTAAATCAAAAAAGAAAAAATCTTGATAAGCCTATAATTTGCAAAAAGAGGTGAAACGGTGAGCAAATACAATTATTTTGACGATGAAATTGAGGAAGAAAACGAAAAAAGGACAAATAAAAAAAGAACAAAAGTTAAAATAGATTTATCCCCTGTTATCAACAAGCTCAAAAAAATAGAAGCCACCGCTGTTGAGGAGGCGGAGGAGGACGTTGAAGTTATTGACAAGTTTCCTCTTTTGCGCCACGAGGTAATAAAAGGCTTATGGATTTTCGGGATAATTATTCTTATTATAATTATTGCGGTTTCGTTTTCCGTTTCGCTCGGCAACAAGAACAAAAAGGCGGAGCGCTTTGACAAGGACGCAGGAAACGTTTGCATTAATTACATAAAAAAATACGGCGCCGTTAAATGGGAAGCGCTTGACGAGGCAAAATACGGCGAAAACAAGGCAAAGCTTACAGGCCTTTGCTATGCAAGGCAAATGGACTTTAACGGCGACAAATCTGACGAGTTGATGATTTGCTACAACGACAACAATGTTTACTACCTTGAGGTATGGGGTTATCACGGCGGCAAATTCGTTCAGCTTTACAAAGAGGAAGCCAATTCAAGCGAAAAAGTCAGCGAGGGATATTGGGTTGCTTTTTACAAAAAAGGCGACAGATATTTGATTTGCAAGAGCGACAAGAGCAAGCCGAGCGAGGTCACGCTTTATTCGCTTCACCACGGCAAATTCAAAAAAAGCGGCAATGCCACTTATGACATAGGCAGTGACACCTATTCAATCGGCGGCAAAGACGTTAAGGATAAATTTGAAACGATTGAGCTTTCATGCTTAAGAAAGTCAAAGGCGGAAGTGACGGTTGACCTTGTAAGCTCCAACATTGACGCTTTCGGAAACATAAGTTCACAGGCAATCACCAACACCTTGAACGAAAAAGAGCGCAAAGCCAACGCTTACTACGAGGTTGTTAAAAAGAGGATTGACAAATACGGCGACCCAAGTATTAAAAGCGAAAACGGCAAAAAATACATTGACGGCCTTGCTTATGTAAGGCAGATTGATTTTGACGGCGACGGCAACGAAGAACTTTGTATGGTATATCGAACATACAAGAGCTTGAGCAAATATGACGAATTTTCAGGCGATTATATTTATTATGACAAACCGCAGTACAGCCTTGATATTTACAAATGGGACGGCAGTTCGGCAAAGCGAATTTTAAACAAGGAATGTGTTTCCGTTTACTTTGACGATGACACGGTATTTTATTTGCTTCTTAAAAAGGGTAAAAAAACAACCAATCTTTGCACAAACAACTATGATATGGAAAACAAATACAGTTTCACGGCTAATTCGAGAGAATATAAGCTGAAAAAAGGAGCATTCACTCCGGTTTACAGTGCAAAAGAGGTTAACGATTACGGCTACAAGTCGTTTTATATTAATGACGAGAGAGTTTACAGCCGTGAATGGGAGCAAAAGGGATATAACATTCCGCTTTTCTTAAATGATGAGGACAGCGTTAATTCGTCAAAATATGATTTGTTTTATTTTTCAGGTAAAAATTCAAGTGAATTTGAGCAAACGCTCAATGATACGATTGACGAAATTCAAAAATTAAATAAGGAATATGTCCCTGATAATAATGATTAAAAATAAGGCGACCAATGGTCGCCCCTACGACATATATTTCGGAAGCATAATAAACAGCATAGAAAAAAGCGTTGGAGAAATCTCCAACGCTTTTTTATTTATTTATTGATTATTATTTTTTAACCGATTCAATTATACCCTCAGCTAAGCCTGCCATACCCTGAATTTCCGACGGAATAATAATCTTTGTTGCCTGACCGTCTGCTGCCTTTGCAAATGCTTCAAGGGCTTTGAGTTTGAGAACAGAGTCATCGGCGTTTGCCTCATTAAGCATTTTGATTGCGTCTGCCGTTGCTTTTTGCACCTTTGCAATAGCCTCTGCTTCACCCTCTGCCTCACGGATTTTTGCTTCCTTTTCAGCCTCTGCGGCAAGGATTGCGGACTGCTTTTCAGCCTGAGCCTCAAGAATTTTTGACTCCTTATGACCCTCGGCAACAAGAATACGTGATTGCTTTTCACCCTCTGCACGAAGGATTGCCTCACGTCTTTCACGTTCTGCTTTCATCTGCTTTTCCATTGCGTCCTGAATTTCACGTGGCGGAATAATATTTTTAAGTTCAACACGGTTTACCTTAATGCCCCACGGGTCTGTAGCCTCATCAAGAATAACTCTGATTTTGGCATTGATTGTGTCACGTGAGGTAAGAGTCGAGTCAAGCTCAAGCTCACCGATAATGTTACGAAGAGTGGTTGCGGAAAGATTTTCGATAGCCGAGATAGGGCTTTCAACACCGTAGCAATAAAGCTTAGGGTCTGTGATTTGGAAAAATACAACCGTATCAATCTGCATAGTTACGTTATCCTTAGTAATAACCGGCTGCGGTTTAAAATCAACAACCTGCTCTTTAAGCGATACGTTTTTAGCCACTCTGTCAATAAACGGAATTTTTACATGAAGTCCCGTGTCCCAAGTTGCATAGTATGCGCCGAGACGTTCAATAACAAATGCCTTTGACTGCGGCACAATCCTGATATTTGTAAGCACAAATAAAATAATTACTGCAATGATTACAAGAAGTACAATAACAACTTTCATAATTTTTCCTCCTTAATATATAAGTATATGTTAATCTTCTTTTACTATTAGTTTTACACCGTCAATTTTTTCAACGGTTACGTTTGTTCCTTTTTTGATTATTGATGAATTTATACTTCGAGCCGTCCATATTTGCCCGTCAACCTTTACCTGACCTGTTGCATTAATATTATCTATATCCTCGGTGACGGTTGCCGTTTTGCCTATGCATCTGTCGGCATTGGTAGGCTCTGACTTGACTATGAGCTTCTTCTTAACCAATGGACGTGTAATCAAAAGCATTAAAACCGAAACCGCAATAAAGACAATGATTTGCACGTAAAACTCTGCACCGGCAAGGCTTGAAACGAGCGCCGCAACCGCCCCGATAACAAACCAAACAGACACAAGCTGGGCGATCAGCGATTCAAATATGCCAAACAACACGGCGGCACAAATCCACACAATATACATTTTTTCAAGCGACATACTGTCACCTCCTTAAAAATGAACATATAAAATGCATTTCCATATGTTGTGCTTATTATACCATATATCGCCGATATTTTCAATATATAGTGAATTGTTCAAAATGAGATTTACAATCTATTCATAAACGGCACAACCGCAATAACACATTGATTTTTAAACCACAAGGAGTTGTGGGTATAAAAAAAGGCGAACAATGTTCGCCTCAGACTGTCGATAAAGTGGCTAAACCGTGCCGTGCAATAAAACGAAATTCCATTCGGGGTCCCCGACAAATTGAAAATTTGGTGGGGAAAAGGAGAAAGGAACGAAGTGTTTATTATGAATTTCAAAGAAATTCATTCAAACACGGAATTTCTTTCGACGTATCGTAGGGGCGATTATCAATCGCCCGTTTTTTTATTTTATTTTATTGCATCTTTCATCGACTTAACATAATCATAAACATACTTCGGTGCGTCCTTGCCATGCTCGGCAACAAGATTAACTATTGCAGAGCCGACGATTACACCGTCTGCAAAAGCGGAATATTTCTTTGCCTGCTCAGGTGTGTTGATACCAAAGCCGATAGCGACAGGAGTATCCGTCACGCTCTTAATATGGCTGACGATTGAGCCTAAGTCTGTTGTGATTTCGTTTCTCATACCTGTTACACCCATAGATGAAACGGTATAAATAAAGCCCTTCGCATCGCCTGCAATCATCTTAATTCTGTCCTCACTCGTGGGAGCAACAAGGGAAATAACGTCAATATCATATTTATCCGCAACGCTTTGAAGTTCATTTTTTTCTTCAAAAGGCAAATCGGGAACGATTACACCGCTGACACCCGATTCCTTTGCATTTTGCAAAAATCTGTCATAGCCGTATTTAAAAAGAACATTAAGATACGTCATATAAACAAGCGGAATATCCACTTTTTCTCTAAGCTTTTTTGTAAGGTCAAAAACTTTATCGGTGGTAGTTCCGTTTTCAAGAGAACGAAGGTCTGCCTCCTGAATAACAGGGCCCTCGGCGATAGGGTCTGAAAAAGGAATACCAATTTCTATTAAATCGCAACCGCCCTGAGCCATAGAGGTCATAATTTCAAGCGAGGTGTCCAAATCAGGGTCGCCTGCCGTTACAAAGCCGATAAACGCCTTGCCGTTTTTAAATGCGTCAGAAATATTACTCATGTAAATCAACTCCTCTGTATCTTGCTATTGCGGCAACGTCCTTGTCGCCTCTGCCCGAAAGACAGCAAATAATTATATCGTCCTTACTCATGGTAGGTGCAATTTTCATAAGATGAGCAACTGCATGAGCCGACTCGATAGCGCAAATAATGCCCTCTGTTTTGGCAATATATTCAAATGCATCAACTGCCTCGTCGTCCGTCACGGCAATATATTCCGCCCTGCCGATATCGTGAAGATATGCGTGCTCCGGGCCTACACCCGGATAGTCAAGCCCTGCGCTGATAGAATAAACAGGAGCAATTTGACCGTATTCGTTTTGGCAAAAATAAGACTTCATTCCGTGGAAAACACCGAGAGAGCCGGTTGAAATTGTTGCCGCCGTTTCACCCGTATGGATTCCTCTGCCTGCCGCCTCACAGCCGATAAGCCTTACATCCTTATCATTAATGAAATTATAAAACATACCCATAGCGTTTGAGCCACCGCCTACGCAAGCCATAACTGCCGTAGGGAGTTTGCCCTCTTTTTCAAGTATCTGCTGCCTTGCTTCTTTAGAAATTACAGACTGAAAATCCCTTACAATCATAGGGAAAGGGTGAGGCCCCATAACAGAGCCTAAAACATAAAGAGTATCATCAACCCTGCTTACCCATTCACGCATAGCCTCGTTTACTGCGTCTTTAAGCGTCATTGTGCCTGTGGTTACCGGGTGTACCTTTGCGCCCAAAAGCTCCATTCGATAAACGTTGAGCGCCTGACGGACTGTGTCCTCCTTGCCCATAAATATTTCACATTCAAGCCCCATAAGAGCCGCCGCAGTTGCTGTTGCAACACCGTGCTGACCTGCTCCCGTTTCTGCAATTACTCTTGTTTTGCCCATCTTTTTTGCAAGAAGGCATTGACCGAGAACGTTATTGATTTTATGTGCGCCCGTATGGTTTAAATCCTCACGCTTAAAATAAATTTTTGCGCCGCCTAAATCTTTGGTCATATTTTCCGCATAATAGAGAAGCGACGGTCTGTTTGCATATTCCCTCAAAAGCGTGTCAAGTTCCTGCACAAATTCAGGGTCGTTTTTGTAATGCTCATAAGCATTTTCAAGATTGATAATTTCATTCATCAGTGTTTCGGGAACATACTGTCCGCCGTGAATACCGTAACGTCCTTTACTCATTTTTCATAATCTCCGCAATTTCTTTTATTTTGTTATAATCTTTAACACCGTGCGTTTCCACAGCCGAGGATAAATCAATGCAAAAAGGCTTTACCTCGTCAAGCGCACGTCTTAAATTATCCTTATTTATTCCGCCTGCAAGGAAAAACGGCTTTTCACATTCAGGCAAAATGCTCCAATCAAACTCCTTACCCGTTCCCGCACCGGAATCGAAAAGGAAATAATCCGTGTCATATTCATCAACTTTGCTGAAAGTATCAGGATTAAAACACTTTATAACCGGCACGTCAAAGCCTTTGCAAAATTCAGGCTCTTCGTTGCCGTGAAGCTGAACTATATCTATTATATTGTTTTTTATATAATAATCAATATATTTTTTATCTTCGTCAACAAAAACTCCGATTGCCTTGATATCCTTTGACAAGCGATTTTTAAGCGATTGCGCCGTTTCAAAATCAATGCTTCGCTTATAACCGGCACTTAGAATAAATCCGATATAATCGACTTTCAGTTCGTTGACATAATCAATATCCTCAACTCTTTTTAAACCGCATATTTTAAGCTTAGCCATAAAGCAATTCCTCAAGCATTTTCTTTTTATTCTCGCTTTTCATAAACGTTTCGCCGATAAGCACCGCATCTGTCTTATTATTTTGCAAAACCTTTATGTCAGAGTGAGTTTTTATTCCGCTTTCAGACACAAAAAGCACATTTTGAGGTATCAAATCTCTGTATCTTGTTGAATTATTGACGTCAACGCTGAAATCCTTAAGATTGCGATTATTAACGCCGATTATTCTTGCGCCTGCACTTAAAGCCGAATTAACTTCGTCCTCGTTATGCGCCTCAACAAGAGCCGACAAGCCGAGGGTGTCGCAAATTGAAATATATTCCTTGATTTTATCCGTATCAAGAAGCGCACAGATAAGCAAAACCGCCTTTGCGCCCAAAATCTTAGCCTCATAAATTTGATAGTCGCTTATTGTGAAATCCTTACGCAAAACAGGAATGGAAACATTTTCGCAAATTTCCTTTAAATATTCGTCTTTTCCCATAAACCACTTAGGCTCTGTAAGGCAACTTATTGCGCTTGCGCCTGCCGTCTCATATTCCTTTGCTATTTGAAGATAAGGAAAATCCTCTGCAATAACACCCTTTGACGGCGAAGCCTTTTTAACCTCGCAAATAAACGACAGCGTATCGCCGCCAAGCGCCTTTTCAAATTCAAAATTGCCCTTTGGCATTTCAAGCGCCTCGGCTTTCACCTTAGCTAAAGGCTTATTTTTAATTATCTCTTTATATCTCTGCCTTGTGTTTTCGGCAATAGTGTCAAGTATATTCATTATTCGTTAGTTACCTTTACAAAGCCCTCAAGAATTTTGTATCCCTCGCCTGACGAAATGATATTTTCTGCTTTTTTAACAGCGTCTTTAAGAGTAATGCCGAGTTCACCCGCATAAATTGCCGCACCTGCATTGAGTGCAACGGCTGTGTTTTGAGCCTTTGTGCCTTTGCCCTGAAGAACCGCCGTTGTAATCTTTGCGTTTTCCTCAGGTGTGCCGCCGATAAGGTCAGCCTTATTTACTCGCTCAAAGCCGAAATCCTCAGGCTTAACAGTATAATAAGTGATATTTTCACCCCTTACCTCGGCAACCTTTGTTTCAGCCGATGCGCTTATTTCATCAAGACAATCCGTTCCGTAAACCACCATAGCGTCGGTTACGCCGATTTTAACAAGTGCCTTTGCGATTTTTTCAACATATTCCTCGCTGAAAACACCGAGCACCATTCTGTCAGCCTTTCCCGGATTTGTAAGAGGACCTAAAATATTAAATACCGTTCTGATACCTATTTGTTTTCTTACCGGACCCACAAAACGCATTGCGCTGTGATATTTTTGTGCAAAAAGGAAAGCGATATTGTTTTCATCAAGTGATTTTTTCATAACCTCCGGCTTGCAGTCAATTTTAACTCCGAGTGCTTCGAGGCAATCTGCCGTGCCGCACTTTGACGAAGCTGCACGGTTGCCATGCTTAACAATCGTAACGCCTGCTGCCGCAGCAACGAAAGCAGAGGTTGTTGAAATATTAAAGGAATTTGATTTATCTCCGCCGGTGCCGACAATATCAAGAGCGTGGCCGCCGATATTAAATTCCATTGCCTTTGAGCGCATACCCGTTGCCGCACCTGCGATTTCCTCCTCTGTTTCGCCTTTCATTGCAAGCGCCGTAAGAAAAGAAGATATAACTGCCTCGCTTACTTCGCCGCTCATTATTTCTTCAATAGCCTGTTTCGCTTCATCAAATGTAAGGTCCTGCTTTGCCGATACCTTTACAAGTAACTCTTTAATCATTTTGCTATACCTCCAAGAAATTTCTTAAAATATCAATGCCGTTTGGCGTCATTATGGATTCAGGGTGAAATTGAACGCCGAAAACGTTATATTCCTTATGCTCAAGCGCCATTATTTCGCCGTCATCTGTTTTTGCCGTAATTTTTAAACAATCGGGCAACGCCGCCTCATCTGCCGAAAGCGAATGATATCTTGCAACGTCAATCGTGTTTGGCAAGCCTTTAAAAAGCTTAGACGTGTTATCAACCTCACACCTGCTTTGCTTGCCGTGCATAAGATTTTTTGCATAGCCTACAACTCCGCCGTAAGCCTCGCATATTGACTGATGACCGAGGCAAACACCGAGAATTTTCATTTCACTTCCAAGTTTCTTTACCACGTCAATGCAAACTCCTGCGTCCTTCGGTCTTTTTGGGCCGGGGGATAAAATAATGTGGCTCGGCGCAAGGCTTCTTATTTCATCAACGCTCATTTCGTCGTTTCTTATCACCTTTATATCCTCGTTTATTGTGCCGACAAGCTGAAAGAGGTTATATGAAAAGCTGTCATAATTATCAATCAAAAGTATCATTACATTTCCTCCACGCTTTGCTTGAGCGCCGTAACGACCGCCTTCGCCTTGTTTATACATTCCCTGTGCTCCTTAGCGGGAATCGAATCCGCAACTATGCCTGCTCCCGAACGAACATATACCTTGCCGTGCTTTTTAAATGCCAAACGAATTGCAATGCAAGTATCAAGATTGCCTGTCAAATCAATATATCCGACTGCTCCGCCGTAAATTCCACGCTTGTTATTTTCAAGCTCGTTAATTATTTGCATTGCCCTGATTTTCGGCGCACCCGAAAGTGTACCTGCCGGAAGCACCGCATCTACTGCGTCAAGCGCCGTTTTATCTTCTCTGATTTCGCCTGTTACGGTTGAGCCGATGTGCATAACGTGGCTGAATTTTAAAATTTGATGATACTTGTCAACCTTGACCGTGCCGAACTTGCTGATTTTTCCCAAATCGTTTCTGCCCAAGTCAACAAGCATATTATGTTCCGCAAGCTCCTTTGGGTCTTTAAGAAGTTCTTTTTCAAGCTCATTGTCCTCAGTTTTGTTTTTACCTCTCGGACGGGTACCTGCAAGCGGATAAGTGCTTAATTTTCCGTTTTCAAGCTTAACAAGTGTTTCCGGCGAAGCGCCTGCCATTTCAATATCGTCAGACGAAAAATAGAACATATAAGGCGAAGGATTAAGCTTTCTCAAAATCTCATAAGTGCCAAAAAGTGAGCCGTCCATTTCAGCCTCAAGCCTGTTTGAAAGAACCACCTGAAAAATATCGCCCTCTTTAATATAATGCTTAGCCTTTTCAACCATTTTTGCATATCTTTCACCGTCAAAAAGAGGCTTAAATTCTGTTTTTAGCTTAGGCTTTTCAATTTCAACCTCATCGCCGTTTAAAATAATATTTTTCATTATTTCAAGTTCTTTTAAGGCGATTGCATAATTTTCGTTAACTTCTTGCGTTTGAATATTTACTATAAGAATAATTTTATTTTCACGGTTATCAAAAGCGATTACCTTATCAAAAAGCATTAAGTCAACATCCTTGAAATTGCCGTCGTCGTGTGCGTCAAGCTTAAGGCTCGGCTCGCTGTATTTTACATAATCGTAGCCGAAATAACCAACAAGTCCGCCCGTAAAAGTAGGCAAATTTTCAATTTTAGGTGCTTTATGCTCATCAAGTATTTGCTTTATATATTTTCTCGGATCGCCTGTATAATTCTTAACGCCAAAAGAATCAATAACTCTTACATTATAATTTGTGCAGCTAACCTCTGCCTTTGGGTCATAGCCCAAAAAGGTGTAACGTCCCGTGTTGTTGGCATCATCGTTTGACTCAAGCATATAGCAATGAGAGCTTACGTTTTTAAGCTTTTTCAAAACCGTGAGTGCCGACACATCAGCTTCAACCTCCGTGCTGACGGGAACTGTTTTGAAGCTTTGATATTTTTCCTTAATTTCTTCAACAGATGGATAAATTTTCATTTGATTTCCCCTTGTCTTTCCTCTTGCAAAAGGGCAACAAAAAAGCCCTCGGCAATACTTACGTATTACCAAGGGCGAAAATTACTTTCCGTGGTGCCACCTTGATTTATGGGTTACCATACACTTTGCAAGATACTATCATATCTCCGACCACTAACGTAGGTCATCACGTTACGGAATAATAAGCCTAAGCCTTTCACCGTACCCTCAACGGTCCATTTAACAAGCCGTTTACTGCCCTCTTTTCAGCGCCGAGGACTCTCTGTAAGTTCGTATCTCGTTTTTATCTCCGTTTCAACGGTTTACATTTTTAATTTGTAAAAACATTTTATCACGTTAAAAAACGGTTGTCAAGATATTTTTATACGTATTATTCGGGCGACCGATGGTCGCCCCTACGTTATCTAAAATGAAACGAATATCGTAGGGGCGATTATTAATCGCCCGCTTGCGAAATATTAAATCTCGCAAATGCATTTTCAAGCGTGGTGTTAAAAATAATCATATCCGAAATATCTACCGAGGTTTCATAATCAGCCGAGGACTTGGGAGTCACAAAATAAAACGGCACACCGCTTTGCCTGCACTTTTTGGCAAAAGCCTTTGCGCTTTCCGGAACGGTTGCGCTGTGATACATCTCGTGCAAAACCAAATCGGCGCTTTCTATATTATAATTATTATAATCAATATTAATATAAGGCTTAATTACCAATATATTCTTTGGCGCAAGGCAGGGATTTTTAAACTTTGGCTGTGCCTTACCTGTCTGCCTGAATTTATCAAGACCGTCGGCGCTCGTTATTGTGTCTGCAGGGAAAATGCCGTCGTAGCTTACAAAAACGCCTTTTTCGCCTTTTTTTATGTGCCTCAGCGCCTCATTAAAATTAGAAATTCCGTTAGCCAAATTATCCTCAATCGGCTTATCGGAGGCGGTTAGCACAATATTTTTATCCCAAAAAAGATTTGCTATAAACGACGAAGTAAAAGCCAGCGTGTCTGAGCCGTGAAGAATGATAATATTATCGCTGTCGCTCTCTTTTATCTCGTCAACAAGGCTTTGCAAATGCGAAAAATCCATATTTTCCGACAAAATCGTATAAGGGCAGGAAAACAAAAATTCAACGCCCTTTATTAAATTTTCATCGGCAAAATGAACTACCTTAAACGGTGCGTCAAGATGAATATTATCGTCTTTTTTGCTACCAATCGTTCCGCCTGTTGAAATAATCAAAATTTTCATAATGTCAATTCCCCGTTGCGTCACAAAAAGGCAAGAGAAAACTCCTGCCTTTTCTAAATTTATTCAAACACGAAGTTTCTTTCGACGTCGTAGGGGCTGACATTGTCAGCCCGCTTTAAATCCTATTTAGTAAAGAAAACCTTAAATGCCTTATACGCCATATACGTATCTATCTTGCTGACAATCTCGTAAGGAGAGTGCATGGAAAGAACTGGCACACCAACGTCGATAACGTCAACATTGAGGTTTGCAATATACATAGCAACGGTTCCGCCGCCGCCTGCGTCAACCTTGCCAAGCTCGCCGCTCTGCCACAAAACGCTGTTTGATTCAAGAAGATTTTTAACAAAGCTTACATATTCGGCAGAAGCATCTGACGTGCCGCCCTTGCCTCTTGCACCCGTAAACTTGGTTACGCAAACACCCTCGTTAATAAATGAGGAATTATTCTTTTCAAAAGGAGTTGACCATGTTGGGTCAAATGCGGCATTAACGTCGGCTGAAAGGCACTTAGAATTAGAAAGAACATCTCTGCCCTCATAGCCCTCAAGCCTTGCCAAATCCTCAACAAAATATTTAAGATAGCTTGAATTAAGACCTGTGTTGCCGTCAGAACCTGTTTCCTCTTTATCGGTAAGAACGGTCAAAGCGGTATACTCCGGTACTTCGTCAATATCAAGAATTGCCTGAAGTGCAGGGTATGAGCAAACACGGTCATCATGGCCGTAGCCGCCGATTAAACTTCTGTCAAAGCCGATATCGTCAACTGAAAATGCCGGCACAAGCTCAAGCTCGGCAGAAAGAAAATCTCTTTCAACAATGCCGTACTTTTCAAAAAGAATGTTGAGAAGATTAAGCTTAATCTTTTCGCTTACCTCGTCATCCTTAAACGGACGTGAGCCAATAACAACATTAAGTTCCTCGCCCTTAACAATCTCGTTTGCTTTTCTTGACATTTGCTCTGCGCCGAGATGAGGAAGAATATCCGTAATGCAAAACTTAGGGTCAGCCGGGTCCTCGCCTACTTTAACGTCAACATACGTGCCGTCATTTTTGCAAATTCTGCCGTGGAGAGAAAGCGGAATAGCTGTCCACTGATATTTTTTAATTCCGCCGTAGTAGTGAGTTTTGAAAAATCCGAGATTTCCATCCTCATAAACAGGGCACTGCTTTAAATCAAGACGCGGGGAGTCAATATGAGCAGCGCTGATTCTTACACCGTCACAAATAGGTCTTTTACCCTTGACTGCAAGAATAATTGCCTTTTCCCTGTTGAAATAATAAACCTTGTCGCCCGGCTCAAGTGCCTTGCCGAATTTATCAAACTCTGTAAAGCCGTGTTCCTGTGCAAGCTTAAGTGCCGATGCGGCAAATTCCCTTTCCGTCTTATTTTCAAAGAGGAATTTTTTGTATCCCTCGCAGAAATCGTCGCAAACCTTAAGCTCTTCATCGCTCATAAAATCTACGCCGTTTTCTTTTTTGTTAAAAAGCTTTTTTTGCAATTCTTTTGCTTTTTCGCTCATTTTTATCACCTTTCTGAAAATTATTTTTATTAAAATCCGAGAGAATGAAGAATGTCATCAATTTCTCGGTCAATATCATTACCGTCATTATTATAAATCACAAAGTCGCAATTGGCTTTGAAATAATCCTCGCTAAATTGAGAGGAAAGCCTGCTTTTTGCCGCTTTTTCGCTGATATTATCACGCTTAATTATGCGCTTCAATCTTGTTTTTTCGTCAGCCAAAACGGCAATCGTTTTAAAACATTTATCCTGCGCACCCGCCTCAAAAAGCTGGGGTGCGTCAAGAACGCTCAAAAGAGTTGAAAGCGACACACACCTGTCAATAACAGCCGGGTGAACAAGCTCATTAAGCCTTTCAAGCTTAGATTTATCATTAAACACAATATTACCGAGCTTTTTCCTGTCAACTTTGCCGTCTGTCATTATATCGCCAAATTGGGCGCAAAGAGATTTAACCAAGGCTTCGTCGGTATCATAAATATTTTTGACAACCTCGTCGCAGTCTATAATATTAAAGCCACGTTCTTTAAGCTTCTTGCATATATAGCTTTTGCCTGCGCCCGACTGACCTGTTAAACCGAGAGTAAACGGCTTAGTCAAATCAATAACCGTGAATGCCGCCGCACGGATAAGACGGTTGTAAACCGCCATTCCGACACCCGTTGTATGCGGAATACGGGCATACACTGTCTTTGCTCCCATTTCATCAAGACGTCTGAGTGCGTCAAAAAGCTCCCTCGCCTGCGATAAATCGTCGTTTTCGCTTCCAAAATTAACTCTCGGCACGCTGACCTCGTCCTCATCAAAACAAAGCGCAAATGCTCCCTTTTGATTATTGACAAAATCCTCGTAAGTCTTACGGTCGGCATCAACAATAACCACCCTCGCCTTTGGGGCATAGTGCTTATATTTCATACCGGGGGAAGCCGCCGTTTCGTTATCTTTCATTCCGTGAAGCACGGCATTTGCAACCTCGACCTCACCTATTACACCCTCAAGCATTTCCTTAGTAACTGCGCCTGGACGCAAAACCGTGGGAATATCGGTTGCAAGAGTGATAACGGTTGATTCAACGCCAAATTCGCAATCGCCGCCGTCAATGATTGCCTCAATCTTGCCTGACATATCGTCAATAACATATTTTGCTCTTGTAGGCGACGGCAAGCCGGAGGTATTGGCACTCGGTGCGGCAATGGGACAGCCTGCTGCCTTAATCACCTTATTTGCAACCTCATTTATCGGCATACGAACGGCAACCGTATCAAGACCGCCACTGACAACCTTGCCTATCAAATCGCTCTTTGGCAAAATTATTGTAAGCGGTCCGGGGAAAAAGGCATCAATAAGTGCCTGCGCCTTAGGCGTGACCTCTTTAACCAAAGGAATGATGTCCTCTTTATTTGCAATATGAACAATAAGCGGATTATCGCTCGGCCTGCCCTTAGCCTTATAAATATTTTTGACGGCGTCCTCGTTGAGCGCATTCGCACCCAAGCCGTAAACTGTTTCTGTAGGAAACGCAACAAGCCCGCCGTTTGCAAGGATTTTACCCGCAAGGGCTATATCCTCATCATTTGTTGATAATACTTTAGTTTCCATTATGCTTATGTTTACCTGCCTTTGCAGCTATTATGTAAAAAATTGGAATAGTTAAGAAAAGAATCCATGCAGGGTGCCACAAGCTTTTTGCAAATCCCAAAAGAAGAAATACAATAAGCACCAAAACGGGATAGCAAAAAATGACAGGCTTTTTCTTTTCAATCGCTATTATGCCCGTGTAAAAAAGAGGAATTGTCAAAAGAACAATCCAGCCGATTTTCCAGCCGTTTGCGCCGAGAAATACACCGATTAAGCAATATGCAATAACCGCAAGAATGGGATAGGACGGGAAAAGCCAGCTTCGCCTTTTCTTTTCCTTTTTTCTTTCTTCACGTTCTTTTTCTCTTTCGAGAATATATTTTTCATCCTTTTGCTCTTTTAAAAGCTCCTTTTCCTTGAGCGACGGCTCAGGAGCGGAAAGCGGCATATCAAATTTTCTTTCTTCTGCTTTTTTATTCTCAGGCTCTTCCTTGCCCTCAAATTCATCTATCAGCTCATTAACAGCTTTTGCCTCTTCACTTTCCTCCGACTGTTCATTTTCCTTTGCTTCGTCAGCCTCGCCTTTAACAATCGAATCAATAGACACACCATAAAATTCGGCAAGCTTGCCTATATTATCAATATCGGGAGTGGAATTGCCCTGCTCCCATTTTGAAACGGATTGACGTGAAATACCGAGTGCTTCACCGAGAGCATCTTGGCTTATACCTTTGCCGTTTCTTAAATTTTTTAAATATTCGCCTTGTTTAATTGACATACTTTACCTCTGAAATAATTATTCTTCGCCCTGTGCCTTAAGCTTTTCGGCAGTATCGGCAGTAATAAGCGCATCTATCATTTCATCCATATCGCCGTTTAAAAACTGCTCAAGCTTATAAAGAGTAAGCCCTATTCTGTGGTCGGACACTCTGCCCTGCGGATAGTTATATGTTCTTATTCTCTCGCTTCTATCGCCTGTGCCGACCTGCGCCTTTCTTTCGCCTGCAATCTCTGCGTCGTGCTTAGCTTTTTCAGCGTCATAAAGACGGGAACGCAAAACTTTAAGCGCTTTTTCCTTGTTTTTATGCTGGCTTCTTTCGTCCTGACATTCAACAACTGTTCCCGTCGGAATATGGGTAATACGAATAGCAGATGATGTTTTGTTAATATGCTGACCGCCTGCGCCCGACGAACGGAATGTATCTATCTGCAAATCCTTAGGATTAATCTCAAAATCGACGTCCTCAGCCTCCGGCAAAACCGCTACCGTTGTGGTGGAAGTATGTATTCTGCCCTGACTTTCGGTTTCGGGTACACGCTGAACACGGTGAACACCCGATTCAAACTTAAAGCGTGAATATGCGCCGTCGCCCTCAACGGAAAAGCTGATTTCCTTATATCCGCCAAGCCCCGTTTCGTTAGCATTTAATATCTCTGTTTTAAAACCCTTTGACTCGGCATACATTGAGTACATTCTGAAAAGAACGCCTGCAAAAAGTGCGCTTTCCTCTCCTCCTGCACCGCCACGGATTTCAATAATTACGTTTTTATCATCGTTAGGGTCACGTGGCAAAAGAAGAACTTTAAGCTCCTCCTCAATTCTTTCCATATCCTCTCGGCTTTGCTCGTATTCCTCTTTAACCATCTGGGCAAAATCAGCGTCCATTCCGCCCTCATCGAGCATTGCACGTGACTCCTCCTCACTTGCCTTAGCCTTTTTATATTCCCTAAATTTTTCAACAACAGGGGTTAAATGCTTAAGCTCACGCATAAGCTTAGTATATTTCTCTTGGTCGCAAACGATATCGGGATTGCAAACAAGCTCGTTTACTTCCTCAAATCTGTTTTCAACCTCTTGCAATTTTTCTATCATATCTCTGCCTCACTTATAATATCAAAAAATCTTTTTTTCTTTTCTTCTCTTATTTTTTCGTCACAACTTGAATCAATAAAGGTTATATTTCCCTTATCTTTGGCGTCGCTTATTAAATCTTTTTCTTCAAGCACTCTTTTAAGCTGCCTGCTTACACCGTTTGCACCGTCAAAAAACTCAACGTCACCCAAAGTGTTTTTAATTTCCTTTTTTGCAAGCGGATAATGAGTACAGCCCAAAACAACATTTTGCGCTTTGCCCTTATATTCATCAAGCGTTTTATCAAGATAATCGCAAAGCTCCTCCTTTGTGCCGTGCTCAATAATATCCGCAAGACCGACGCAGGCAATAAGAGCTGTTTTGTGGTTATTATATTTATAATAAAGTTTATGGAATTTTTCGCTTTCAAGCGTACCCTTGGTTGCCATTACAAGCGTAAAGCCGTCGGGATTTTGGTCATACACCATTTTATATGCCGGCTCAATTGCAATTATCGGCAGAGAATATTTTTCCCTAAGATAAGCCGAAGCCTTGGCAGAAGCCGTATTGCACGCAATAACTATTGCCTTGCAGCCGTAATCTTTAATAAGAAACGAAACGATTTTATCGCAGCGCTCAATAATTTCACCGTCACTTTTATCGCCGTAGGGGCAATTTGCAGAATCGCTGAAAAACACATATTTTTCATTCGGCAAAACGGAAAGAGTTTTTATAAGCACAGTGCTTCCGCCTATTCCCGAATCAAGAAAGCCGATAGGGGCGCTATTTTTCATCACTTTTGACCACCTTAATGCTTTTATCTGCTTTAATTCTCGGAATCATAACCTCTCTGCCACAGCCTGTGCACCTGAGCTTATAGTCAACTCCGAGCCTTGTTATTTCAAATTCCTTTGAGCCGCAAGGGTGCGCTTTTTTCATCACAACAATATCACCGAGTTTGAGTTGCATATTTTTCACCTTATATAAATTAAAGATACTATATTATTAATTATTTAAAACATTATATCACTATCGCCTATTATTTACAACAAAATATTATCATAAAATGCCTCTTGTTTGAATATAAATATAACTACAAGACTATCGAAAAGAGTGAAACAAATGGAATTTTATCCGGAGGGTTGCCGCAAGAGCCTTGCAAAAACCTTTGAAAGCGTTGAAGAAATAAAAAACGCTATGATGAAAAACGAAATAATCGAGGGCAAGGTACTGCTTTGCGACAGGGAGCATAATTTACATATTGACTTAGGCGCAATAAGAGGTATTATTCAACGAGAGGAGGGTGCGCTCGGAATAGATGACGGAACAGTCAGGGATATTGCGCTCATTTCCAAGGTCGGAAAAAATGTTTGCTTTAACATTATGGGCTTTCAGCGTGACGTTTTTGGCAACACGTGCGCCGTACTTTCAAGAAAAAACGTGCAAAAAAGGTGCAAGGAAGAATTTTTGGATAATTTGGCGCTCGGCGATATCATTGACGCAAAAGTCACTCATCTTGAAAAATTCGGCGCTTTTATTGATATCGGCGCAGGAATAAATGCACTTATACCAATTGATATGCTGTCTGTTTCAAGAATAAGTCACCCACGGCAGAGGCTAAGCGAAGGGCAAAAAATAAAGGTTGTTTTGCGCAAAAGAGAGGGCGACAAGCTGACATTTTCGCTAAAAGAACTTCTCGGCACGTGGGAGGAAAACGCAGAACTTTTCACTCCGGGTGAAACGGTGACAGGAGTTATAAGAAGCATTGAGGATTACGGCGTATTCATTGAGCTTATGCCTAATTTGGCAGGGCTTGCCGAGCTTGAGGACGGCTTGTTTGAGGGGCAAAGCGTAGCGGTTTACATTAAATCAATAATTAAGCAGAAAATGAAAATCAAGCTTATAATTGTTGAGGCTTACGACTATGACGAAAAGGGCAAAGAGCTTGTGTATTTCAATAACGACAGCCATATATCATATTGGCTGTATTCCCCAAAAGACAGCGCAAAGCTGATTGAAACGGATTTTGATGAAATTTAAGGTTTCGACGAAGCAGTTAGAAGCAGTTATAAATTTATTGTTGATTTATAGCTGCTTTTTCTGTATAATATTTAAGTACAAACGGTTGTATGTGGGTACAGCCGTTTTTATTTTGTATTATTTTGGAGAGGGAATATGTATAAGGTAGGATTTGACAATAATAAATATTTACAAATGCAAAGTGAAAGAATCAAGGAGAGGATAAACGAATTCGGCGGAAAGCTTTATCTTGAATTCGGCGGAAAGCTCTTTGACGATTATCACGCATCAAGAGTTTTGCCGGGATTTCAGCCTGACAGCAAACTTCAAATGCTTCTTCAGCTTAAAGAGCAGGCAGAAATAGTTATTGTTATCAGCGCAAGCGATATTGAGAAAAACAAAATCAGGGGCGACCTCGGAATCACCTATTCAACAGACGTTTTAAGGCTTGTTAATGCGTTTGAGGGTATGGGGCTTATGGTAGGCAGCGTTGTACTTACAAAATATGTTTCAACGCCGAGAGTTAACGCTTTTGAGCAGAAGCTAAAGGACAGAGGTATTCCTTTTTATCACCACTATCTTATTGACGGATATCCTGCAAACATTTCTAAAATCGTAAGTGACGAAGGATACGGCAAAAACGATTATATCAAAACAAACCGTTCGCTCGTTGTAATCACCGCACCGGGTCCGGGAAGCGGTAAAATGGCTACCTGCTTATCACAGCTTTACCACGAAAACAAGCGTGGAATTAAGGCAGGATATGCAAAATTTGAAACATTCCCTATTTGGAACATTGCGCTCAAGCACCCTGTAAACATTGCTTATGAGGCGGCTACGGCTGACCTTAACGACGTCAATATGATTGACCCGTGGCATTTGGAGGCTTACGGCGAAACAACGGTAAATTACAACCGTGACGTTGAAATTTTCCCTGTATTAAAGGCAACGTTTGACAAAATTTACGGAAAGTGCCCTTACAAATCGCCTACGGATATGGGCGTTAATATGGCAGGCAACTGTATTTTTGATGACGAGGCGGTTAAAGAGGCGGCTAATCAAGAGATTATACGCAGATTTTTCAATGCAAAATGCAACCAAATCAAGGGCAGAGCAAGCAAAGATGAGATTTACAAGCTTGAACTTCTTATGAACAATGCCGGCTTATGCGTTGATGACAGAAAATGTGCGCTTGAGGCTACAAGGCTTGAAGAAAAAACAGGTGCGCCTGCTGCGGCAATTGAGCTTTCAGACGGAAAAACGGTCACCGGCAAAACATCTGCGCTTTTGGGCTGTGCTTCGGCTATGCTTTTAAACGCTTTAAAGGTGCTTGCGGGAATTGACGATGATGTTCTTCTTATCGCACCTGAGGTTATCAAGCCGATTCAGGAGCTTAAAATCAATCATTTGGGCAACAAAAACCCACGACTTCATACAGACGAAACGCTTATTGCGCTTTCAATTTCGGCAGTGAATGACGAAAAAGCAAAGCTTGCGCTAAATCAGATTTCAAAGCTTAAAAATTGCGAAATGCATTCATCCGTTATGCTTGCGCAGGTTGACGAAAACGTGCTTAAAAAGCTCGGCATAAGGCTGACGTGTTCGTGCTGAAAAAAATTTGAAAAAATTAGAATTTCCTATTGAAATAGAAAATAAACTGCTTTATAATATATAAGTACAGACGGTTGTACCAGTGCGTACAGCCGTTTTTTATTTTAATTTTTTATCTTATTTTTACTTTCAGAGGTGATTTGATGAACAAAACGAAGTATATTTTCATTACCGGCGGCGTTGTATCGGGTCTTGGCAAGGGCATTACCGCAGCGTCACTCGGCAGACTTTTAAAATCACGTGGCTTAAAAGTTACGGCGCAAAAGCTTGACCCGTATCTTAACGTTGACCCCGGCACTATGAACCCCGTTCAGCACGGCGAAGTTTTCGTAACAGATGACGGTGCGGAAACCGACCTTGACCTCGGCCATTACGAAAGATTTATTGACGAGAGCCTTTCGCAAAACTCAAACCTTACATCGGGCAGAGTTTATTGGAAGGTTATATCTGACGAAAGAAAGGGCGTTTACGGCGGACAAACAATTCAAATTATTCCGCACGTAACAAACGAGATTAAGCGCTATATTAACAGAAATGCCGACACAGGAGCTGACGTTTGCCTTGTTGAAATCGGCGGTACTGTCGGCGATATCGAATCCCAGCCGTTTCTTGAAGCAATACGTCAATTTGCGGTTGAAGTCGGCAGAGAAAACTGCCTTTTCATTCACGTAACACTTGTTCCTTATCTTGCCGCTTCTGACGAGCTTAAGAGCAAACCTACTCAGCACTCGGTTAAAGAAATGCTTTCTATCGGTATCAGCCCTGACATTATTGTTTGCAGAACGGAGCATCCGCTTACAGACGATATTAAAAATAAAATTGCACTTTTCTGTAATGTTGACAAGGAATGTGTAATTGAAAACAACAACTGCGACATTCTTTATGCCGTGCCTATGATGCTTAAAGAGCAGCGTATGGATGATGTTGTAATTAAAAAGCTCGGCATTGAATGTGGCGAGCGTGACCTTTCGGATTGGGAGCATATGCTTGAGGCTTTGAGAAATCCTAAGCAGACGGTTAAAATCGCAATGGTCGGCAA
>ERZ1673743.1088-NODE-1088-length-32659-cov-112.176389_pt1 | contig 32659 bp, 23 predicted proteins | sample MGYA00580197_ERZ1673743 | MGnify/ENA primary metagenome ERZ1673743 (study PRJEB41218, sample SAMN15661795) | gut metagenome | host: Homo sapiens | place: Canada: London | collected 2015-08-20/2019-03-30 | study: EMG produced TPA metagenomics assembly of...
TCGCCCTTCCAGGGCTTTAAGGATATTTTTAACAACCGTCTTTTTACATTGACCCAGAATTTGAATGTCCATTATCCGAGTAGTTAAATTTGATGATAAACAAATACTGATATAAAAATGAAAGAGTTAGACAAAAAACAGTATGAGTATCTGAGGAAAGAGGGAGCAAGGCTGATTGGACGCATTATTTCCTACGATTCGGCGTGGGCCACAATTTATTATATGGTGTCGCCCGAACAGCAAAATTTAAGTCCCGAAGAGATTCTTGACGCCTTGTTTCTTATACATCCCCCTATTAGCGGTCAGTTCGACGTAATCCGCCATTGGGCAGAAAACGAAGTAGTAACCATTAATTATGAAAAGCAATGAAAAAATTACTATCCAATTCGATGCTGCTTGCCGTCCTGATGTTATTTACAGGCATCCCCGCTTCCGCCTATGACTTCATTTCAGACGGAATTCCCTACAATATACTGTCGGAAGAAGACCGTACGGTTGAAGTGACATATTTGTCGTACCAAAAATCCTGGAAATCGGGAGACGTAGTAATTCCCAAAAAAGTGATGGTCAATTCCAAGACCTATACAGTAACAGCGATTGGGGGCGTTGCATTTAAAAATTGCGATGAAATAACATCCATTACACTTCCTAATTCGCTGACTGAAATTGAAGGTGCTGCGTTCAGCGGATGTACGTCCCTGACGTCCATTACTCTTCCAAATTCACTGACCGAAATTGGACAGTGGGCGTTCAATGGATGTACGTCCCTGACGTCTATTACTCTTCCCAATTCGCTGACTGAAATTTATCAAAGTGCGTTCGGGGGCTGTACTTCCCTGACGTGCATTACGCTTCCCAATTCGCTGACTAAAATTAGAGAGTATGTGTTCAGAGATTGCTCATCCCTGACGTCCATTACGCTTTCCAATTCGCTGACTTCAATTGGAAACTATGCGTTCGAGGACTGCACTTCTCTTACGACCATCACGCTTCCCAATTCTCTGACAAAAATTAATAAAAGAGCGTTCGACGGCTGCACTAATTTGGAAAATATTAATGTAGAAACGGGTAATAATGCATATTCGTCAATTGACGGGGTGCTATATGATAACGGTGCGACGACTCTCATAGTATGCCCGCAGGGGAAAACTTCAGCACCGAAGATTCCGGAAACACTGATATCAATTGGAAACTATGCGTTCGAGGACTGCACTTCTCTGACATCCATTACGCTTCCCAATTCGCTGACTTCAATTGGAAACTATGCGTTCGAGGACTGCACTTCTCTTACGACCATCACGCTTCCCAATTCTCTGACTTCAATTGGAAACGGTGCGTTCTGGAGTTGTACGTCCCTGACGTCTATCACGCTTTCTAATTCACTGAATTCAATTGGAGACGCAGCGTTCTGGAGTTGTACGTCCCTGACGTCTATTACTCTTCCCAATTCGCTGACTGAAATTGGGGGCAGTGCGTTCTGGAGTTGTACGTCCCTGACGTCTATTACTCTTCCCAATTCGCTGACTTCGATTGGGGAAAGTGCGTTCTACAAATGCACGTCTCTGACATCCATTACACTCTCCAAGTCTCTGACTAAAATTGGAGAAAGTGCGTTCGAGGGCTGCACTGAATTGGAAAACATTATGAATCAGAGTGCTGTCCCTGTTGAATGTAATCCAAAGTTTGCAGACGAAGTGCTAAAAAATGCCGTATTATATGTTCCAACAGGTACTTTGGCAGAATACGAAAAGGTTGACCCATGGAGGAACTTCTGGAATATCGAGGAAATGGATTTCAGTGGCATCGAGGAGATAGAGGCTGGCAATGACTCCGATATTCGTCTTACCGTAAATGGAGGAGTTCTGACCATTGATGGAATAGATAGCGGCGAAAACATAGCTGTCTATGACATGCAGGGGCGTTGCGTATATTGTGGAACAGACCGTTGCATCGATAATCTTGCCGCAGGCATCTATGTATTAAGAGCCGGACACAAAATCCTGAAATTCGCAATTTAATCCGAATTTCTTAAATATTTTGTAGTATAGCAAAGGCGCGGGATTCGCAGTGAGTCCCGCGCCTTTTTTATTTAGGTGTTGAAAATTTAAATCTCGAGTGCTTTGGCTGGCGCCGGGGTCGAGGCATCGCGGCTCCGCGGCTCGCCTCGAAGAGGGAGGGGGTGACGGTCTGTCCCGCAGCTCCGCTTCGCTCCGCAACGGGTTAAAAAGACATCGCCCTTCCAGGGCTTTTTCGCGGGGTGCCTCTGGGGAGCGGCAGCTGACGCCGCCGATTGGAGTTATTTGGGACTTCCACCCCGTGCTGCGCGCCACCTAAACGGGGCGCTTGCGCGGGGGCTATCGTTGAGGCGCGGCGCTGCCGCTCTATCGGCGGCTACGCCGCTGCTATTTGCATTCGCGATGAACCTTATGAAAAATGCTTTTTCGCGGTGGAAGTGAAGAATCACGTCCCAATGCCGTTTTGTCCATTTTTATTTTGCTATTGTGTGATAAAATGCTTATAGATAGCGGGTTGTAGGGGCGCTATAATTAGCGCCCGCAGAATCAAAAGCATATTCCATTCGAAACAATATGATGCTAAAAAATGCCCGGACTCAGCGGGCGCTAAATATAGCGCCCCTACAGCGTTCTGATTATCAATTGTTTATTGTATATCGGAACATTGCTATCTACGGCGCTGCCGCGTTTGCACCGTGTTTTGGCTGGCGCCGGGGTCGAGGCGTCGCGGCTCCGCGGCTCGCCTCGAAGAGGGAGGGGGTGAAGGTCTGTCCCGCAGCTCCGCTTCGCTTCGCAACGGGTTACAGAGACATCGCGCCTCGCGGCGCTTTTTCGCGGCTGTCAGGCGATTTTTGCCTGTGGATTGCTGTCGCAGAGCTATACTTCGCTCCGCAACGGGTTATAAAGACATCGCCCTTCCAGGGCTTTTTCGCGGGGTGCCCCTGGGGAGCGGCAGCTCATGCAGCCGGTTTGGGGGGGGACGGTCGGGACCACCACAAGCTGCGCGCCACCTACGGGGCGCTTGCATGTGGCTACCGATAAGATACTGCTACGCAGTATTATAGGCGGCTACGCCGCTGTCCGGAGACCCGATTAAGTAAACAGTATTGCGCCGCTACTATTTGGATTCGCGATGGAGATGATGAGAAATGATTTTTCGCGGTGGACGTGAAGAATCACGTCCGTACTATATGCGGCTGAGCACCAGATTATTATAATTAAATGGATAGTTTATATGAAACGCGAACAGCCCTGCGGGGACGCAGGGCTGTTTTATGCGGGTTTGGGTGGACGCCGGTTATTTCGACTTGAGGTAGGTGTCGATTGACTTGGCGGTGTCGCGGCCGGCGGCGATGCAGCGGACTACGAGGGAGGCTCCGGAGGCGACGTCGCCTGCGGCAAAGACGCCTTCCACGCTCGTGGCGCGGGTCTGCGGGTCGACCTTGACGTTGCCACGCTGGTCTTTCTCCACTCCGAGCTGTTCGAGCAGTCCTTCCGCCACGGGATTGGTGAAGCCCATGGCGAGGAGCACGAGTTCGGCTTTTATCACTGACTTTTTGCCTGTGTGGATAAGGTTCATGCGTCCTGTTGCCTCGTCTTTCTGCCACTCAACTTCCTCGACCTCAACTTCCTTGAGGTTGCCGTTTTTGTCGGCGACGAAGCGGCGGGTGTCGAGCAGCCAGCGGCGGTCGCATCCCTCCTCGTGGCTGCTTGAGGTCTTGAGCACGACGGGCCAGTATGGCCATGGGGTGGCGGGGTTGTCGCCCACGGGCGGTTTGGGCATGATTTCGATCTGGGTGACGGAGAGTGCGCCCTGACGATGGGCGGTACCGACGCAGTCGCTGCCGGTGTCGCCGCCGCCGATAACGAGCACGTTCTTACCCTTGGCGGAGATTCGTTCGGAGTCGGGGATGTCGGCTCCGGCATTCACGCGGTTCTGCTGCTGGAGGAGCTGCAGGGCGAAGTAGACGCCGGGAATGTCGCGCCCTTCGACCTTGAGGTCGCGGGGCACTTCGGAGCCCATGGCGAGGCAGACGGCGTCGAACTGCGAGAGGAGGTCGGCGGCGCTGATGTCGGTGCCGACTTTCACGCCGCAGCGGAATTCCACGCCTTCAGCTTCCATAAGGGCTACGCGGCGGTCGATTATGCTCTTGTCGAGCTTGAAGTCGGGGATGCCGAAGCGCAGGAGTCCGCCTGGACGCTCGTTTTTCTCGAAAACGGTGACGCTGTGGCCCTTTCGGTTGAGGCGGTTGGCACACGCCAGGCCGGCAGGGCCTGAGCCGATGACAGCCACACGCTTGCCGGTGCGGCGGCGCGGAACCTGCGGCCTGACGATGCCTTCGGCGAAAGCGCGCTCCACGATGGCGAGCTCGTTTTCGCGGACTGTGACGGGTTCGTGCTCGCGGTTGAGCACGCAGCCCTTCTCGCAGAGCGCGGGGCAGACGCGGCCGGTGAATTCGGGGAAGTCGTCGGTGTCGGCGAGGAGCCGGAACGCTCCCGCGATGTCGTCCTTATACAGCCGATCCTGCCATTCGGGCTGACGGTTGCCGAGAGGGCAGCTCCAGTGGCAGAATGCGATGCCGCACTCCATGCAGCGCGAAGCCTGCTCGCGGCTGTCGGGGGCGTTGAGCCTCACCTCCACCTCCTTATAGTCGTTGACGCGCTCACTTACGGGACGATAGCCGCCCTCGCGGCGCGGGATACTCATGAATGCTTTGGGATTTCCCATAATATATTATATATGTATACTGTAGGGTTCGACATTATGCGGGCTGAACCGCGGTGGCTTTGCGTGATTCTTTTTCTTTAGCCTCCTTTTCGGCTTCGAGCACTTTTTTGTATTCCACGGGAATCACCTTGAGGAACTGCCCGACGTAGTTGTCCCAGTCGTCGAGCATGCGGGCGGCGAGGGGGGAGCGGGTGTGCTTGTAGTGGGCGGAAATCAGGCGGTGGAGCTCGCGGTTGTCGGCTACGTTGTCGATGAGCGAGAGCTCGACCATCTCCATGTTGCAGAAATAGTCGAAGTCGCCGTTCTTGTCCCAGACGTAGGCGATGCCGCCGCTCATGCCTGCGGCGAAGTTGCGTCCCGTGGTGCCGAGCACAACGGTGCGGCCGCCGGTCATGTACTCGCAGCAGTGGTCGCCGACGCCTTCAACCACGGCAATGGCGCCGGAATTGCGGACGCAGAAGCGCTCGCCCACGCGGCCGTTGATGTAGATTTCGCCCGAGGTTGCGCCGTAGAGGAGGGTGTTGCCGGCGATGATGTTGTTTTCGGGAGCGAATGAGGAGCCTGCCGGCGGAACGATGACTATTTTGCCTCCGGAGAGAGCCTTGCCGACGTAGTCGTTGGCGTCGCCTTCGAGGCGGAACGTTATGCCGTGGCTCAGGAAAGCGCCGAAACTCTGACCCGATGCGCCCTTGAAGGTGCAGCGGATGGTGTCGTCGGGGAGACCGGCCTCGCCGTAGCGCTTGGCTATTTCGCCCGAGAGCATGGCGCCGACGGAGCGGTCGGTGTTGCGGATGGGGAATTCGAGGTCGACCATCATGCCGGTGGAGAGCGCGGGGAAGGAGCGGGAGATGATCTCGCGGTCCATCACGTGGTCGATTTCGTGCTTCTGCTCCGTGGTGTTGATTATGGCGTTGGCGGCAGCTTCGGCGGGCATGTAGAGAATCTTGCTGAGGTCGAGGCCGGGAGCCCAGCTGCGGCGGAGCTCCTCGTTGACCTGCAGGAGATCGGCGCGGCCGATCACGTCGTCGAGCTTGCGGATGCCGAGCTGAGCCATCTGCTCGCGGATGTCGCGGGCGAGGAAGCGGAAGAAGTTGACGATGTATTCCGACTTTCCGATAAAGCGCTTGCGCAGTTCCTCGTTCTGTGTGGCGACGCCCATGGGGCAGGTGTTCATGTGGCATTTGCGCATCATCACGCAGCCGAGCACAATGAGCACGCTCGTGGCGAAGCCGTATTCCTCGGCTCCGAGCATGGCCATGATGAGGACGTCGCGTCCGGTTTTGAGCTGACCGTCGGCCTGGAGTTTCACCTGCCCGCGGAGATTGTTGATTACGAGTGTCTGCTGCGTTTCGGCGAGTCCGATTTCCACGGGCACACCGGCATAGCGGATTGAGGAGGCAGGGGAAGCGCCTGTGCCGCCGTCGGAGCCGCTGATGGTAATGAGGTCGCTCTTGGCTTTGGCCACCCCGGCCGCGATTGTGCCGACGCCGCTCTCAGCCACGAGTTTGACGCTGACCTTGGCGTGAGGATTCACGTTCTTGAGGTCGAAGATGAGCTGCGCGAGGTCCTCGATTGAGTAGATGTCGTGGTGCGGAGGAGGAGAAATGAGGGTAAGACCGGGAATTGAGTGGCGGGTCTTGGCGATGATCTTGTCGACCTTGAAGCCGGGGAGCTGGCCTCCCTCGCCGGGCTTTGCGCCCTGGGCTATCTTGATCTGGATTTCGTCGGCGTTGACGAGGTACTCAGCGGTGACGCCGAAGCGGCCCGACGCCACCTGCTTGATGGCGGAGCGCGCCGGAGTGGAGAATCGCGCGGCGTCCTCGCCTCCCTCGCCGGTGTTGGAGCGGGCGCCTATCGAGTTCATGGCAATTGCCATTGCCTCGTGGGCCTCGCGGGAGATTGCGCCGAACGACATGGCTCCGGTGACGAAGCGCTTCATGATTGCCTCCTCCGGCTCTACTTCCTCGAGAGGAACAGGAGTGCCGGGGCGGAATTCGAGGAAGTCGCGGATGAAAATCGGCTCCTTTTTGGTGTCGACGCACTGAGTGTATTCCTTGAACTTCTTATAAGAACCGAGGCGGGTTGAGAGCTGGAGCGAGGCTATGGTCTCGGGGTTCCAGGCATGGTGCTCGCCGTCCTTGCGGAAAGTGTACTGACCGATGTGGGGAAGCGGGGCAGTGGTGTCGAAGTCCTCGTCGAACGCCTCGGCGTGGGCTGAGAGTATGTCGCGGGTGAGCGCCTCGAGGCCGATGCCGCCGATTTTGCTGACGGTGTCGCCCATATACTTGCGGCAGAGTTCCTCTTTCAGACCGATCGCCTCGAAGAGCTGCGCGCCCTTGTAGGAGGTGAGGGTGGCGATACCCATTTTCGACATGACTTTGAGCAGACCCTTGTCGACTGCCTTCACGAAGTTGCGGCTGGCGGTGTCGAAATCGAGCTGCAGCTCCTTGCGCTCCACGAGGTCGTTGAGCACGGCGAAAGCGAGGTAGGGGTTGATGGCAGAGGCGCCGTAGCCCACGAGCAGCGCGAAGTGCATGACCTCGCGCGCATCGGCGGTCTCGATGACGAGGGCGGTCTGCACACGTTTTTTCTTGTCGATGAGGTGATGGTGAACCGCTGAGGTGGCGAGGAGGGCGGGAATGGGTGCGTTTCCGGCATTTACCCCGCGGTCGGAGAGAATCACGTAGTTGCATCCTTCGTCGACCGCCTTCTCAGCCTCGGCACACAGGCGCTCGATTCCGCGGGCCATGCCTTCGGCGCCTTCACTGACGGGGAAAGTCATGGCGAGCTTGCGGGTGTTGAAGCCCTTGTAGCGGAGATTGCAGAGCAGGTCGAGCTCACGGTTGGTGATTATGGGGCGCTTGAGGAGCACCATCTTGCACATTTCGGGCGAAAGTTCCATGAGGGATAGTTTCACGGCGCCGATGTAGCTGTCGAGGCTCATGACGAGCTCTTCGCGCAGAGGGTCGATGGGCGGGTTGGTGACCTGGGCGAAGTGCTGGCGGAAATAGTTGTAGAGAAGCTGCGGCTCTTCCGACAGCACGGCTATGGGAGTGTCCTTGCCCATTGAACTTACCGGCTCTTTGGCGTCGGTGGCCATCGGAATCATTATTTTCTCGACTTCCTCGCGGTTGTAGAAGAATGCGCGCTTGAGGCGTTTGAAATCGTTGACCGTGACGGGCACCTTGCGGCCGGATGTAATGGAGTCGAGGCTTATGCGGTTGCTTTCGAGCCAGTCGCGGTAGGGAAATTCGGAGGCGAGCCTGGCCTTGAGCTCTTCGTCGTGGTAAATACGGCCCTCCTCGATGTCGACCATCATCATCTTTCCGGGGCGCAGACGGCCTTTTTCGCGGATTTCGGAGGGGTCGAAGGGCAGAACGCCCATTTCGGAGGCCATCACGACGGTGTCGTTGTTGGTGATGAGGTAGCGGGCGGGGCGGAGGCCGTTGCGGTCGAGCATGCCGCCGGCGTAGCGTCCGTCGCTGAACAACAGGGCGGCGGGGCCATCCCAGGCCTCCATAAGCACGGAGTGGTATTCGTAGAACGCCTTAAGTTCGGGTGAAATCGGGTTTTTGTCGTTGAACGACTCCGGCACGAGCATAGCGAGAGCGTGGGGCAGGCTCATGCCGGCCATGACGAAATATTCGAGCACGTTGTCGAGCGAGGCCGAGTCGCTCATGCCGGGCTGACAGATGGGCGTGAGGTCGTGGCCCTGGAACGGGGCGGCGGTGAGCACCGACTCGCGGGCCTTCATCCATAGGCGGTTGCCCTGGATGGTGTTGATCTCTCCGTTGTGTCCCAGCATTCTGAATGGCTGCGCGAGGGCCCAGGTGGGGAATGTATTTGTTGAGAACCTGGAGTGCACCAGCGCCATGGCGGTGGTGAATCTCGGGTTCATGAGGTCGGGATAATAGTAGCGCAACTGCAGGCTGGATAGCATGCCTTTGTAGACGATGGTTTTCGACGAAAGCGATACGATATAGAAATCTTCCTTTCCGGGAATGCCGGTTGAATCGGCAATTTTTTTCTCCACGCTCTTGCGCAGGAGATACAGGCGTATTTCTATCGGGTCGTCGGTTTCCTCATCGGATACGAAAATCTGCTTCACGGCGGGTTCGGCCGAGCGGGCCACCTCGCCGAGCTGCTCATTGTTGGTAGGCACGTCGCGCACGGCCATCAGTTTCAGACCGAGACTGAGGGCCTCGCGTTCGATTATGTCGATAATGATCTGCTGTGACTCTTCGTCGCGGGGCATAAAGACGAGTCCGGTGCCGTATCGGCCTTTTTCGGGTACGGGAATGCCCTGAAGGAGTATGAATTCATGGGGAACCTGAACCATAATGCCGGCACCGTCGCCGGTTTTAGGGTCGGCACCTTCGGCACCTCGGTGAACCATGTGCTCCAGAACCTGAAGACCCTGTTCGACCAGACGGTGACTTTTGATGCCTTTTACATTGACTAACAGACCCACTCCGCAAGCGTCGTGCTCATAACGTGAATCATAAAGACCACATGATTGATTGTGGGGAATTCGCATACAATAATGTTTTTTAGTTCTTTTTTACCGCGACAAAAATAGCATAATTTGATAAACTGTACAAGAAAAATTGCAATTTTCTTTGAAATTATTTGTTTTAGCGGCTATTTTCTATGAAAATGGCGCAAGTCGGGTCTTTAGAGTCTCTGAGTTCTCTAAAAGTCTTTAAGGTCGGCGGGAGGGGCTTTCGCCAGAGGGACGGCTGCACGGGCCGTGCAGCCCTACAATGGTTGGCGGGAGGGGCTTTCGCCGGAGGGCGGCTGCACGGGCCGTGCAACCCTACAATGGTTGGCGGGGGGGTGCTTTCGCCGGAGGGCGGCTGCACGGGCCGTGCAGCCCTACAATGGTTGGCGGGAGGTGCTTTCGCCGGAGGGCGGCTGCACGGGCCGTGCAGCCCTACAATGGTCGGCAGGGGGTGCTTTCGCCGGAGGGACGGCTACGAGGTGTGTGCAGACTTTGCGTGGGGGTGGGAAAAGGGCATAAAAAAAATTACTCGTCGTCTCGACGAATAATCTTCTTACCTTAAATCTAATACCATGAAAAACTTGTTGCAAAGGTAAGGACTTTTTTTTAGTCTGCAATACCTAAGGGTGATATTTAACGTATTTTAACCTTAAATTATCTAAAACAATAGAGTTTCAGCTCTGAAACCGCGGGAGGGTTATCCGAATTTGGAGATTTTGCGGAGCAGAGACTCGTTGAGAATCTTGATTTTGCGGCCGTCGACCACTATGAGATGCTCGGCAACGAAGTTGGAGAGGGTGCGGATGGCGTTTGAGGTGGTCATGTTGGAGAGGTTGGCGAGATCCTCGCGTCCCATGTAGATGGCAAGGGTCACGCCGTCGTCCTCGTATCCGTAGTTTTCGAGCAGTACAATCAGCGCTTCGGCGAGGCGTCCGCGTATATGCTTCTGTGTGAGGTTTACAATCTTGGTGTCGCTGTTGCCGAGATTGCGCGAGAGCTCGTGGATGAAGAACATAGCGAGGCGGTCGTTGTGGCGTATCATATCCGTGACCACCGACATCGGCAGGGTGCCGAGGGTAGAGGGTTCGAGAGTCGCAGCGCTCGAAACGTAGGGTTCGCCGGCAAAGTAGGCCCGGTATCCGAAATATTGGACGGGTTTGATGAGGCGGAGAATCTGGACTCGGCCTCCCACGCCGTCCTTAAACTTCTTGACGCTGCCCGTGAGGAGAGTCCAGAGGTATTCCGGTTCGTCTTTTTCAGCGTAGATTATCTGGTTCTTCTTGTATTTGTGGATGATGAAATTGTCGAGGACACGGCGTTTCTCATCCCTGTCGAGAACAGACCAGATTTCTGCGAGGTCTTCAGCTATTACCCGTTCGATTGCGCTTTTAATCATATTCGTAGATGTTTTACAGCACTGCTGTATAGCAGACAAAGTTACGACTTTAAATTTACAGACAGTGTTAATTATAGTTAAAAGCGCAATGTCTGTCAGTGGCGGTTGTAGAATTCGAGTATGCGGTTGCGCAGAATCATTTCGTATTTGGCCTGTACCATTTCGGCGCGGTTGCGTACATACTGGCTTTTGGCCTGTTCGAATTCGGTGGCGTTTGCACGGCCGTAGTTGAACTTCTCGGTGACAGCCTCGAGGGCGGCGCGGGAAGCGCCGGCGGCGGTGACGGCGGCGTCGTACTTGCGCGACGAGGCGACTGCCTGATAATATGCCTGGCGTATCTCCTTGAAGAGGTTGGAGGAGCGCTGGTCGAGTTCGAGTTCGGCGGTGACGCGCTGCACTTTGGCACGGCGGATCTGGTTGCGGGTAGAGAAGGCGTCGAAGATGGGAATCTGGAGACTGAAGCCGAGCGATTTGCTGAAATTGTCGCGCATCTGGCTGCGGAAACCGGCGTTGTCGAATCCCGAAACCTTGTAGTAGCTGCTGCCGAGCGAGGCGTTGAAGTTCAGGCGGGGGAGATAGCCGCTGCGGGCGAGGGAAATCTGACGGTCGGCGGCGGAGACGCCGAGACGTGCCGCGCGGATGGAATGATTGTTGGCCAAAGCATTCGCATACACTTCATCGGGGCTGAAAATGCCGCGGATTTCATCGTCGGAAACCGGATTGATGTCGAACCCGGTCATATCGTCGAGCTCGAGAATGCGGGCGAGATCAACGAGGGCGAGCTGACGGTCGTTGTCGGTGGTGACGACGCTGAGACTGTCGTTGGCGAGCTGTGCCTCGGACTGAACCACGTCGAGTTCGGGAATCTTGCCGTTTTCAAACAGGGTGCGCTGTTTTTCGAGTTCGACTGCGGAGAGCCGTGCCTGTTCGCATGCAACGTCGTGGAGTTCGCGGGTGTAGAGCACCTGGAGATATTGCGAAATGACGTTGAGCGTAACGTCGTCTTTGGCAGCTTCCGACTCCTCGACGAGGCGCTGCAGGTTCTCGCGCGAGTATCTGAGCTGGCGCACGGCGCTCAGGCCCTGAAATACGGGGAGGGATAGAGAGCCGTTGAAACTTGTCATCGACGTGTTGCGGTTGGCGTAGGTGTTTTCGGCTGTCAGACCTCGGCCGAAGTCCCAGTTCTGTCCGGCGCCGGCGCTGACGGTGGGAAGGAATCGGTCTTTGGCCTCTACAACGTCGAGTTCGCCGCCGCGGAGGTTAATGAGGGAGCTGCGCACGTTGAGATTGTGGGAAACGGCATAGGAAATGCAACTGTCGAGCGACCATGCGGTCTGCTGTGCGGAAGCGGCTGCCGACGAAAGACATACGATCGCCGCGGAAAGAATTATCTTTTTCATTGCGGTCAGTTTTCAGAGTCCTTGATTTCGTTTCCGCGGAGGCGCACGTTTTTGTCGATACCGCCTTTAACCTGAATCGAGATACCGTCGGAAGTTCCTGTCGTGATGGCACGGCGCTGGAAAATCTGCTTGGGAACGGAGTCGGTGAGCACGTAGACGAAAGTGCTGTCGCCGGCAAACTCTATGGTGCTTTCGGGTATGGTGAGCACGTCGGCGGCCTTGTTGAGCGATACGGTGGCGTTGGCGCTGTAGCCGGCGCGGAGCTGTTCGCCTTCGGGAACCTTGACGGCGGCTTTGATTTCAAACGTGTTGGCGCCGTTGAGTTCGGTGCCTTTCGGGGCGATATACTCGATGGTGGCGCTGAGCGGATGGTCGGGAAGTGCGCCGATGGCGATTTCCATAGGCTGGCCCACGCTGAGCAGACCGACCTCGGTTTCGTCGACCTTGCCTTTGAAGATGAGGTCGCTCATGTCGGCCACGGTGGCCACGGTTGTGCCGTCGTTCATGGTGTTGGCCTGAATGACGGATGAACCGACTTTTACAGGCACGTCGAGCACCAGACCGGATGTAGTGGCGCGGACGAGGGTGTTGCTTCCCTTTGCGTTGGTTTTCGAGACGCCTTCCTTCACGATGGAGTAGGCGTCTTCGGCTGCGGCGAGCTCTGCCTTAGCCTGGTTGAGGGTAGTGGTGGAGGTTTCGAACTCTTCGAGCGAGATTACCTTTTTGGCATAGAGCTGAGCATTGCGGTCGTTCTTGAGCCGGGCGTCGTTGAGGGCGATGCGGGCGGTCTCGATGCGGCTGTAGGCTGAGGCGAGCTGCTGTTCGTCGGGGATGACCTTGATGTGGGCGATGACGTCGCCTACGTTTACGCGGTCGCCCGCCTCGACGTTGATTTCCGAGATTATGCCTGATACCTGAGGCTTGATTTCGATTTCGTCGCGGGGTTCGATTTTGCCCGTAAGGACAGTTGTGCGCTCAATGTCGCCAACCGTGGGCGACACGATTTCGTAGACTTTCTCTTTGGCGCGGGAATTCATGTAGAGATATACAAATGTTCCCACAAACAGGGCTGCGACGAGAACCCACAGCGTAATCCTGAAGAACTTTTTCATAATTGAAACGTATTTTTTTATGATTTTTTACTATTTGGAGTTGAGCGCCTCTACGGGCTTGATTTTCATTGCTTTCAAGGCCGGAACGAGTCCGGCAAGGGAGCCGAGCACCACGAATACAATCATAATGCCTACAGCCTGCGCGAAAGAGAGCTGGAAGTGGAGGATGGTGCCGTTTGAGGCGAAAATGCTCTGGGCCACGCCGAGTATGAGCACGGCGAAGCAGATGCCGGCGAGTCCGGCAATAAGGGTAAGCACTACACCCTCGGAAAGAATCTGGATTATGATGTCGCGAGGTTTGGCGCCGATGGAGCGGCGGATGCCGATTTCCTGGGTGCGTTCGCCCACTATTATCCACATGATGTTGCCGACGCCGATAATGCCGGAGAGAAGAGTGCCGAAGCCTACGAGGGTTGCCAGGAGCGAGATGCCGAGGAATATATTGTCGATCATCTTGAACTGCTTAGAGATATCCATGAAGTAGACGGCGCCTTCATCGTCGGGTGCCACGGGATGGTTCGACGAGATTATGCGGCGGATCACGCCTTCGTAGTCCGACGGCGTATGACCCGGCGTGACGGTGAAGAGGAACATCGCCACTTTGTCGCCGAGATTGTAGCTGCGGCGCATGAGCGAGGCGGGGATGAAAATTGCGTCGTCGATCTTTGTGATGAGCGACACCTCGGAGGTCTGTCCGGCCACGCCCACTACCTTATAATATATGCCGTTTACCTGAATCTCCTGGTTGACGGCGCTTCCGGTTCCGAACAGTTCGGAGGCGAGGCGCTTTCCGAGGACACAGACCTTGCGCATACGAGCGTCGTCGGTCTCGTTGAGCAGGCGCCCTTCGTAGACTTTCGGGGTGAAGATGTCGAAGTAGTCGCTCTCGGCACCGAGCAGTGAGCCGGAGGTGGTCTTGTCGGCGTGGAGTGCCGATGCGCCGAACTGGTTGATGGTTGAGAGGGCGTTGATTTCGGGGACGGCGCTGCGGATCATTGCAATGTCGCGGTCGTTGAGTGAAACCTCCATGCCTTTCTGGTATCCGCCGTAGGGCTTGGTAGTACGGCCGGGGAAAACTATGGCGAGGTTGGTGGCGAGCCCGTCGAACTGGCTTCTCATGAAACCGTTGAATCCCTCGGAAGCGCCGAGAAGCAGGGCGAGGATGGCGGTGCCCCAGAAGATTCCGAACGCGGTCAAGAAAGTGCGCGTCTTGTTCTGGGAGAGGGTTGCGCCGATTTCGCGCCAGTTGTCTATGTCGAAAACAGGATTTCTCATTTTTATTCGTCTCTAAGTGCTTCGACCGGTTTGATTCTGATGGCTTTGAGTGCGGGGAAAAGCCCGGCGAGCGAGCCGGTGAGGATAAGAACAACGGTTACCTCAATAGCCATTGAGAGTGTGATGGTAGGGTTGGTGAGGTTGTCGCCGGCAATGACACCGATGAGTTTTGCAACGAGCATTCCGGCCACAATTCCGATGTAGCCGAACAGCGACGTTATGGCGGCGCTCTCCACGATTACCTGTGTCAGTATGTTGCGCGGACGTGCGCCGATTGCGCGGCGGATGCCGATTTCGTGAGTGCGTTCGCGCACCGACACAAACATGATGTTGCTGACACCCACGATTCCCGACAGGAGAGTGAGCGCGCCAATCACCCAGATGGCGATGATAAGTCCGCGGTTCGCTTCAAGATTACTGAAATAAGAGTTGAGCATGTTCCAGGTATACACGGCGCTTTCGTCGTCGGGGTCGAAAGTGTGGACGGCACTGAAGGTCTGACGGATTGATTTCTCCGCCTCGTCGCCCTGCGCGATGTTGTCGATGTTGCGGAGCTTTATGGCGAGTTCGTCAACCCGATCGCCCCCTCCGCTCATGGCTCGGGCGGTGGAGAACGGAATGTAGACCTCGTCCATACGATCGCTGTCGTAGATGCCTATCACCGTGAAGCTGAGTCCGGCGATGCTGACGTATTTCCCCACCGGCTCGTCGGAACCGAAGAGCAGGTCGGCGCTGTGCTCGGATATCGCAGCCACGCGACGCCGGCCCTTGATGTCGAAGTCGTTTATGAAGCGCCCCTTGCGCATGGTAAAACCATAGATTTTCATGGCTTCCGGATAAACGCCCTGATAACCGGAGGAGAGATAGTCCTTCTGGGTCGACACGCGGGAGGTATCGTTGTTGATGGTGGCTGCCACCGACTCGGCGTTGCGGGCGTTGCGCGATAAGATAGCGGGCTTGTCGCCGTCGCGGAGTCTGACGGGCCGACCCTCCTTGTAGCCTTTCCAGGGTTTGTTGGCCCAGCCGCCCCACACGCGGAGATAGCTGTTGTCGCGCGACTCGTTGTAGCTGTCGAAAGAATTCATCACACCCCGGGCGCAGCTGAGCAGCACGATGAGGAGAAATATGCCCCACGATACGGCGAAGCCCGTAAGGGCTGTGCGCAGTTTGTTGGAGCGCAGGGTGGCGAGTATTTCCTGAATGAGATCTATCATGATACGATTCGTCCGTCGACGATGCGGATTATGCGGTTGGTCTGTTCGCCCACGGTCGGGTCGTGGGTCACTATCACGGTTGTCATGCCTTCGGCGTTGAGGTCGCGGAACACCTGCATCACCTCGCGCGAAGTCTTTGAGTCGAGAGCGCCGGTAGGCTCGTCGGCAAGGATGAGAGCGGGCTTGGTGATGAGTGCGCGGGCAATCGCCACACGCTGCTTCTGACCCCCCGAAAGTTCGCCGGGGAGGTGGGTGGCGCGGTCGGCCATGCCCATGCGTTCGAGTTGTTCCATTGCGAGCAAGTTGCGCTTTTTGCGCGATACGCCGCGGTAGAGGAGGGGAAGGGCAACGTTTTCGAGCGCGTTTTTGTAGCTGATGAGGTTGAACGACTGGAAAACGAAGCCGATCAGGTAGTTGCGGAGGTCGGCGGCGCGGTTCTCGCTCAGATTCTTTATCTTTATGCCGTCGAGAATGTACTCGCCGGAGTCGTAGCTGTCGAGAATGCCGAGAATGTTGAGCAGGGTCGACTTTCCCGAACCTGATGCGCCCATGATCGACACGAGCTCCCCTTTGTCGATGGAGAGATTGATGTCCTTGAGGACGTGGAGGGGTACAACGCCCGGATAGGATTTGTTTACGTCTGTCAGCTGAATTATCATGACTGAGTGTAATAGTTTAATAATACACCACAAAGGTAGGGCATATTTTTTAATTTGCAAAAATAAATGAGGAGAAAATGCGAGAAAAGAGATAAAAAAGAAGAGGGATGAAAGCAATATACATTATATAATGTAAGTTGTGCCCCGTATAAATATAAGACGGGATAAGCGGGAAAAAGTGACAGAAAAAAGATAGAAAAAAGTAAAAAAAAGCGAAGTCAGGAACTACCGGACAGTTAAAGCATAGAAAGTCAGGAGATAAAGACAGGGATTAAGGAGTTTGTTAAGGAATCTGTATTAAAAAATTCCGTTTAGGGATTTGGAAAATTAAACCATAACGCTTAACTTTGCGTTATAGAATTGCAGAGGCAAAAGAAAAATCACCACATCAAAGTTGATTGGGAAACTCATCAAAAAAATATGAAATACCGAGACACGCCCGGCGCCCAATGGCGGGCCTCGATTCCCTTCCGGGGGAAAGGCATTTATGCCCGGAGGATTACAAAGGACGCTGAGGCACTCAAATCCTGTCTATCGGAGTTTCATCACATCCTTTGGTGTGGTTTATATAACAACCGGGGCTGAACAAATCAGGATTTGTTCAGCCCCGGTTGCTGTGTGTTTATCGCTTACCGATAGTCGGCGAAGCGCATCTGCAGGCGCTTGCGGGCAAAGAAGATGCGGCTCTTTACCGTGCCTAACGGGAGTTGCATTTTTTCAGCGATTTCATTGTACTTGTAGCCGGCAACGTGCATGGAGAATGGTATGCGGTAGCTGTCGGGGAACGTGTTGATCACCGCGGTTATTTCGTTTACGCCGTACGACTCTTCGGGTGTCTCCAGTCCTGAATCCTGTGAAAGGTTGAGGTGGTAGAGGTTTTCGGTCTGGTCGATGACCGTAGCGCAGCGTACCACACGGCGGTAGTTGTTGATGAAGATATTGCGCATAATCGTAAACACCCAACCTTTGAAATTGGTATTGTCGAGATATTTCTCTTCGTTGTCGAGAGCCTTCAGTGTGGTGTCCTGGAGCAGGTCGCGCGCAGCTTCGCGGTTGGAGGTGAGCATATATGCAAAATTAAGCATATTGTCCTGAAGGTTCATGAGCTTGTTTTGAAATTCCTTTGATCCCATAGTCGTATATATTAGGTGAGTCGAACGTTTTTATGCAGTAAATAGTAAATGTGTTCAAGTATATCGGATAGTTGAACTATAACAAATATACATTTTTCCAAATGATTTCGGAAATTTTGTATGATAAATTAACATTAAATAGTTAAAAGAAAGTCTATTATATAGATAAAGTGCTTAAAATCAGCGTAATGGCGGTTGTGTGAGATTGTTGCGAAATTGTAATAATGTAACTGTGCGGATGCTGTTTTTGTACGAGAGAGCGATTTTTAGTAACTTCGCGTCAGATTAAGATAACAGGAAACAGACAAATGGCAACATCAGAACTTACTGCAAAAGAAGAATTTCTCCAGCTGTTGCGCTCAACGGAGCGTCCGGGAGTGGAGGATGCGATTGAATATATAGACCAGCTCGGTTTTTTTACGGCGCCAGCATCGGCCGGGCACCATCTCAACACTGAGGGCGGACTCGTGGAACACTCCGTCAACACCTGCAAGGCGGCGCTTAAGGTGTGGGAAGGGATAAAGGAGATCGAGCCGACTCTGGAGCGCGAGGTGACCCGCGACAGTGTGATAATAGCAGCCCTTCTCCACGACATCTGCAAGAGCGACATCTACGTGCGCAGTGTTAAAAAACGCAAGAACCGTCTTGGGCAGTGGGAAGATTCGGAAGGTTATAAAGTGTCGTATAAGAATTTCCCGATGGGACACGGCGAAAAATCGGTGGTGCTGGCGCTGTGCAGCGGCATAGAGCTTAGCGACGCCGAGATGCTTGCCATCCGGTGGCACATGGGAGCCTGGGGCATTAATCTGAACAGTTTTGAGGACGTGCGTAATTACGATACCGCCCACAAACTTTATCCGCTCGTGGCGATTATCCATACCGCCGATACTCTCGCCGCCGCTATAATGGAACGGACGGGCGAGGAGCTCGACGATGACTGAGACAGGCAGCGATTCAGATACCCAACGTTTTTTTGAGACGTTCAACGGCGGCTTCCGGAGTCGGTTCGGAAGCGAGACATTTGATAAAGAGCGAGCCGACGATTGCTCCTGAGCTGTAGGCGAACGCATCGGAAAGCGTAGAGTGGTTGGAGATACCGAACCCTATCAGACGGCGGTGGCGTAGCCCGAGACTGTCGACGTGGCGGAAATAATCGGTCTGCCCGCGGCTGAAACTATCGCGCGTACCCGTGGTAGCGGCGGCGGAGACCATGTAGATGAAGCCGTCGCAGTTCTCGTCGATCAGCCGGATGCGTTCGTCGGATGTTTCCGGTGTTATCAGCATAATCATGGGAATTCCGTAACTGCGGCAGAGGTGCCGGAAGTCGCGCATGTAATCTTTGAACGGAAGGTCGGGGATTATCATGGCGTCGATTCCGATTTCGGCGCAGCGGCGGAAGAGCCGTTCAATGCCGTACTGCATGATCACGTTGAGGTAGCCCATCAGTACTATCGGCAGGCTTGGCACCGAAGGCCGTACCTGTTCAATCTGTCCGAGCAGAAGATCAAGGGTCATACCCTGATGCAGAGCTGCGGTTGAGCTGTCCTGGATTGTCGGGCCGTCGGCCATTGGGTCGGAAAACGGAATTCCGGCTTCCACCATGTCGATTCCGCCGTCGGCGAGAGCTTTTATCACTTCGCCCGTTGAGTCGCGGGACGGATATCCGCAGGTGAAGTATACTGAAAGTATTGAGGATTGTTTTTTGAGGAAAAGCGTGTCGATTCTGTTCATAATTTTCTGATTTTAGAGATAAATGAGGCAAGGAGCGGGATGTCTTTTATTCCGGGAGCGGTCTCAAACCGACTGTTGAGGTCGATTCCGACAAGGTTTGAAGAGCGGATGAGGGCTATTCCGCCGGCATCGTACGGTGAGATTCCACCGCCGAGCATAAATGGGGTGCCGCAAGGATAAGAGCCGAGGATGTTCCAGTTGAATTTCATGCCGGTTCCCCCGCGGGAAGGCGATTTTCGGTCGAGAACAATCCTGTCGGCCGCATCGGCATATTCCGGCGCAGTCCGCAGGTCGGCTGCGCCGGCGATTCCTATCGCTTTCCACACTTCAAACCCGAGTCCGCGGAGACTGCGGCAGAATTCCGGCGATTCGTCTCCATGGAGCTGTACGGCCGAGAGATTGTAGAGTTGTGCCGTTGATATTATGTCCTCGGCGGAAGCGTTGACAAACACACCGGCGAATTTTACTTCCGGAGGTAGTACAGCAGGGTCGAGACCGGAGGCGCAGCGGGGCGACGGACTGTGGAAAATGAGGCCGAGCCAGTCGGGCCGGAGGGAGGTTGCGAGCCGGATGTTGGTGGCGTCGGTCATTCCGCAGATCTTGATTTCCAGTTTATTCATATTCCAAAAATTTTCTCAGCGCATCGGCCGGATTTTCATGTTTCATGAACCGTTCGCCTATAAGGAATCCGGAGAATCCATTCTCTCTGAGCTGCTCAACCTGTCTGAGAGAGGTGATTCCGCTCTCAGCAATCTTAACGGCTTCCTGCGGAAGAGCTGCCGCAACGCGGGTACAGAACATGGGGTCGGTGCGGAAGGTCGTGAGATCGCGGTTGTTGACACCAACCATGTCGATACCGTCGCAATATTTGTCGAGATCGGCGTCGTTGTGGACTTCAAACAGTATCTCAAGGTCGAGTGAGTGTGCGTAGGCGGTAAAGTCGGCGACTTCCGCTGAGGTGAGTATGGCGGCTATCAGCAGCACGGCATCGGCCCCGCATACCCGGGCTTCGGCAATCTGATTACGCGAGATTATGAAATCCTTTCTAAGGACAGGGATATCCGGTACAGCCTCGCGGGCCGCCATGAGGTCGGTAAGTGCGCCCCCGAAGAAAACCGTGTCGGTAAGCACAGAGCAGGCGGCGGCTCCTGCGACCCGGTATCCGCTGACCACGTCGGCCGCCAACGCGAGAGGATGGATTTCGCCGCGCGACGGTGAACGCCGCTTGAATTCTGCGATTATGCCGTAAGGGTCGCAGACAAGTGCCTTTTTCATGGAAATGACCGGACGTGTGGCCGAGGAGGGATCGGTTTCTCCGGTGAGGCGTATGGCGGCGTCGACTTCAATGCGTTTTTCCGCTACTATCTTTTTGAGAATATTTTCCATTTAATCAGCTGTTTAATTCGACGAATTTGTGGAATGAAGCAATGGCGGCGCCAGACCGGATGCTTTCGCGAGCCTGCTCGATGGCGTCGGTAATCGGTATGTCGGGACGGAGAGTCCGGATGGCGAATGCGGCATTTGTCACCACGCAGTTTTCCTGGGCTTCTCCGGCTCGGCCTTCGAGCACGGCGTCGAATATTTTCGCGGCGTCGGCCACGGTATCGCCTCCGCTCAGATCCTCTTGCCGGGCTGCGGGTAATCCGAGAGCGGCCGGTGTGAGAACGGATTCTCCTTCCGAGCCCATGACTTTGAATGGCGACGTGAGTGAAATCTCGTCGTAGCCGTCGAGCGAGTGAACAATAGTGCAGCTGATGCCTTCATTTTCGGCTATGTAGTTGTAAAGACGCATCAGCTTGAGGTTGTAGACGCCAAGAAGCTGGTATTTGGGAAGGGTAGGGTTGACGAGCGGTCCGAGCATATTGAAGAAGTTTCTGACGGCGAGCGCCTTTCTGACAGGGGCAACGCTTTTCAGAGCCGGACTGAAAAAAGGAGCATGGAGATAGCATACTCCGCTTTCTTCGAGTGAGCGGCGCAGGCGGTCAGTGTCGGCTGAAAACTTCACACCGTGGTGTTCGAGCACGTTGCTCGCACCGGAAACCGAGCTTGCGCCATAGTTGCCGTGTTTTACGACTTTATGCCCGGCGCCGGCTACCACGAAGCATGTTGCCGTAGATATGTTGAACGTGTTTTTGCCGTCGCCTCCGGTGCCCACAATGTCTATTGCGTCGGGTTCGCCCAGGTCTACGGGAAGACGGCGTTCGAGCAGCGCGTCGCGGAAGCCGGTAAGCTCTCCAAGAGTTATGCTTCGCATCAGAAAGACTGTCATAAAGGCTGCGAGCTGAGCGTCGTTATAACGGCCGTCGGCTGTATTGAGGAGTACGTCGCGGGCCTCTTCGCGGCTCAGACTTCTGTGGCTGAACAGTTTATAAAGTATATTTTTCATCTGTGGTGTATAAAGTTCTTAATGATGGTGATACCTTCAGGCGTAAGAATAGATTCGGGGTGAAACTGAACGCCGCGCACGTCGTAGTCGCGATGTCTTACAGCCATTATTTCGCCGTCGGGGCTAAGGGCCGTGGTCTCAAGGCAGTCAGGCAGACTGTTGCGGTCAATTACCCAGGAATGGTAACGTCCTACCTGAAATTCGCGTGGAAGTCCGGCGAAAATGTAATCGTCGGCTACTATACGGCACGATGTGCTGACCCCATGGTAAACTTCGGAGAGATTACGAAGTCTGGCACCGAAATTTTCGCCGATTGCCTGATGTCCGAGGCAGATGCCGAGAACGGGTTTTACTGAGGCGTATCTCTGCAGCAATTCCGGCAGGATTCCCGCTTCGGAGGGGATTCCCGGGCCTGGAGAGATTATGATTTTACTGTAGGTCTCTACTTCCGGCAGGGTTATGCGGTCGTTGCGCCTTACGATGAAATCGGCGCCGAGTTCGCGCAAGGCGTGGGCTATATTATATGTAAAGGAATCGTAGTTGTCGAGCAGAAGAATTTTCATATCTTAAGGCCGTTTTAAGTTATTATTTACCGAATTCGGCGGCATACGCAATGGCTTTGTTCAGCGCCCCGAGCTTGTTGCGGGTCTCCTGAAGCTCGTTTTCGGGAACAGAACGGGCTACGATTCCTGCTCCGGCCTGACTGTAGAGCCGTTTGCCGTGGCTGAGGAAACTGCGGATTGTTATCGCCTGATTTATGTCGCCGTTAAAGCCGAGATACCCTATGCACCCGCCGTAGACTACGCGACTGTGAGGTTCGAGGCTATTGATTATCTGCATGGCACGTACTTTCGGGGCGCCGCTCAGAGTGCCCGCCGGAAAGGTGTCGGCAAACAGACGGTAATGGTCGGCGCCCTGTGGGAGAACTGCCTTGACGCGCGATACCATGTGGATTACGTGGGAATAGAACTGTATCTCCTTGAGGAAATCAATGGAAACCTTTCCACCGCAGCGACTGAGGTCGTTTCGGGCGAGATCAACGAGCATTATGTGTTCGGCATTCTCTTTTTCGTCGCAGAGCAGGGCACGGGCAAGTTCATGGTCTCGTTCATCGTCGCCGGTGCGTCGGAATGTCCCGGCAATGGGGTCGATAAACGCCTGATTCCCTGAAATACGCAGATGTGTTTCCGGCGAGGATCCGAACACCTTGAATCCCCCGAAGTCGAAATAGAACAGATATGGCGAAGGATTTATGCTCCGTAAGGCTCTGTAGACGTTGAAGTCGTCTCCCCGAAACCCGATGGAAAAACGCCGTGACGGAACGATCTGGAATATGTCGCCCCGGCGGGCGTGGGCTATGCATTTTTCAACAATGGAAATAAACTGACTGTCGGTCAGGGTAGATTCGAGATCGTCGGACGGAACGAAAGGATACTGGGCCATATCGTTGTTGTGGAGAACGGATATAATTTCCGGGGTATGCCGGCTGTCTCCTTCCGGACAATTCTCCACGATTGTCATCTTGTTGCGGAAATGGTCAACTACAATCAGGATGCGGTAAAGCACATAGCAGATGTCGGGAATGTCGGCGAGCTTTTCTTCGCGGGGCTGAATGCTGATGTCCTCAAAATACCGTACGGCATCGTAGGCGGTGAATCCGAGCAGCCCGTCGGCAACCGAAGGGTCGGCGCCATCTATGGAGAAACTGCGGATATAGTTTCCGAGTTCTTTCACAACATCGGTTCCGGAACAAATATCCTTTACGGTTTCAGAACCGCCGGGATAACTGAGGAAAATCTTGCCTCCGGCTACTTTGAAATGCCCTATCGGGTCTACGCCGATAAGTGATGTCGCGTTGTGCTGGGCGTGGTAGTCGGAGCTTTCGAGAAGAGCCGACTGAGGAAACAGGTCGCGTATTTTCAGATATATGCCTACGGGAGTCTCGAGATCGGCCGGAATCACGTGGCGGTATTGGGTGATCTTATTCATTTTATCAGAGATATTTGAGGTAAGTATGAAGGTCTTTGTCGCCGCGTCCGGAGAGATTTATAACAACGGTATCGTCCGGTCTGAATTTTTTCCGGCGGAGCACTGCCAGGGCGTGGGCGCTCTCGAGAGCCGGTATGATGCCTTCCACGCGGGTAAGTGTCAGTGCGGCGTCGAGCGCCTCTGTATCGGTTACGGCAAGCACCTCGGCGCGCCCCGATGTCGCGAGGAAAGCGTGGAGCGGGCCGATGCCAGGATAATCGAGACCGGCCGATATGGAATAGGGTTCAACAATTTGTCCGTCGGTGGTCTGCATGACCAGAGTACGGGCACCGTGGATTATTCCCTCCGAGCCGACATGGATTGTGGCGGCAGTCTGACCGGTACCGATTCCCTTTCCCGCTGCCTCGGCGGCGATAAGGCGAACGGTGGGTTCGTTAATGAAATGATAGAAAGCTCCGGCGGCGTTGCTGCCACCTCCCACGCATGCAATCACGTAGTCGGGAGTCTCACGGCCTATCTTGTCGAGCAGTTGCCTGCGTATTTCCTCCGAAATGACCGACTGAAACCGCGCCACCATCTCAGGGTAGGGATGAGGCCCGACGGTGCTCCCGATTATGTAGAAGCTGTCGGGGTGGCAGCACCAGTCGCGGATGGCCTCATTGGTTGCATCTTTGAGAGTTTTGTTGCCCGACTCGACGGATACGACCTTCGCTCCGAGCATCCTCATGCGCTCCACGTTCGGTTGCTGGCGGGCTACGTCTGTGGCTCCCATATAGACCACGCACTCCATTCCCATCAGAGCGCACACGGTTGCTGTGGCTACGCCGTGCTGTCCGGCTCCTGTTTCTGCGATAATTCGCGTTTTTTTCATCCTTTTAGCCAAAAGGGCAGAGCCTATGGCATTATTTATTTTGTGGGCGCCTGTGTGGTTGAGATCCTCGCGCTTGAGATACACGTTTGTGCTGTAAAGGCGACTGAGATTTTCGGCATGATAGAGTGGCGACGGGCGTCCTACGTAGTCGCGCATCAGACGGCTGAATTCGGTCTTGAAATCCGGGTCGTCGGCATAGCTGTAGAAGGCCCGGCGCAGATTCTCCACGTTGGAGTGAAGAATCTCGGGGATATATGCTCCCCCGAATTCTCCGTAGAATCCGTCGTCGTCAACTGGAAGCGGTGATTTGAATGTTGTCATAGTTGAAAGTAGAAAATGAAAAACGGCCACCGATAAAATCGATGGCCGCCGTGAATCTATAGCTTAATATCTTAATAATTATCCTTGAAATGAGAACAGGAATCATTGCCATCGGTGAAAGTAACCGATGCGCCACCAATAATTATTGTTATTGAAAAGGCTGTTCATACGAGTTTCTCTTGTTCTGTAGCTGCAAAACTATCACTTAATTTTTAAATAAGCAAATAATCTGAGCAAAAAATTGAAATTTCGAGGAAAATTATTGATGAAAGTCAGAGATTATGCGATTTTAATGGCAATTTTCATATCGCGAGTTCTTTGGCAACCATGTCGGCCACCTGATCGGGAGCGAGTCCGTTCCGACGAATGATTTCCGACGCATTGTAGCGGTCTATGAACTCTTTCCTTAATCCGAGGCATTTCACTTTCACCGGTGCCTCGCCGAGATACGCGGCTACTTTCTGTCCGAAGCCGCCGTCGAGTATGCCGTCTTCCATTGTCACCACAAGTTCGTAATCGCGCAGGGTATCGAGTGTCTTTCCGTCGACACTGCTGAGAACACGCGGCGAAATCAGAGTCGGCTCGATTCCTTTTTCAGCGAGAAGGTCGGCTGCCTGCTCTCCCAACCGGAAGAACGCTCCCTCCGCTATTATGGCCACCCGGCTGCCGCGGCGGCGGACGTCGTAGCTCAGATCGGAATAGTCAGCAGGAAATTCGAGTCCTGATTCCACCACTGCGCCCCCCGGAGTGCGTACGGCCACCGGACCCTCGGTCTGCGTCATCGCCCAGTCGATCATTGCAAGGTATTCTTCCTTGCAGGTAGGCGCCAGATATGTCAGTCCGGCGATATTCGAAAGCATGGTGATGTCGAAAATGCCGAGGTGAGTTACGTCGGGTATGCCCCATACGCCGTTGGCAAACGTCACGATGGTTACCGGCTGCCGGTTGATGGAAATATCCTGTTCGAGCTGGTCGTAAGCGCGCTGCAGGAAGGTGCTCACCACACCGAAGACCGGGCGCATTCCTCCTTTGGCGAGTCCTGCCGCCATTCCGCAGGCCTGCTGCTCGCAGATGCCCACGTCGACAAACTGGTCACCGCATGCCTTCCGGCGGTCGGGTGTGAATCCATACGCTCCTGGGGTGGCTGCGGTCATTACTACAACTTTCGGGTCGTCGTGTACCTTACGGATCATGTGGAGCGTGAAGATATCGCCGTAGTCCATGCTGTTGTCGGGCGAAAGTGGAGCACCGCTCTTCAGATCGAACGGGGCGCTGTAATGGAACTTTTCCTTTTCGCGCTCTGCCACGGGGAGTCCTTTGCCCTTTATGGTATTGATGTGCACTACTATCGGCGATGCGGAATCCCTGACCATCCTGAAGGCCTTGACGAGTTCTTCGACGTTGTTGCCGTCGGCTACATACAGATACCTGTAGCCGAACGATTTGAAAATGTTCTGTTCCGAGGTGCCGTCCGATTCACGCAGCCGGCGCAGGTCTTCGTAGAGGGCGCCGTGGTTCTCGGCTATCGACATCTGGTTGTCGTTGACGATCACTATGAAATTCGATCCGAGTGTGCCGCCGAAATCAAGTCCTTCGAGTGCTTCGCCGCCTCCGAGCGAGCCGTCGCCGATGAAAGCCACCACGTTTTCTTTGTCGCCCCGCAGGTCGCGGGCTTTGGCGAGACCGGTTGCGAGGGATATCGACGTGGAGGTGTGGCCAAGTTCGAAAAGGTCGTATTCGGGCGATTCGTCAGGCGACGTGTATCCGCTCACGTTATTGTAGTCTTTCGGGTCGAGAAACGCTTCGATTCGTCCGGTCAGCATCTTGTGGACGTAGCTCTGGTGCGATACGTCGAACACAATCTTGTCGGCAGGTGCGTCAAACACGTAATGGAGTGCTACCGTAGCTTCGACTACTCCGAGATTGGGCCCCACGTGGCCTCCGTGGCGTCCGAGTTTTCGGGCAAGCACCGCGCGGAGTTCTTCGCAAAGATCGGGCAACTCATTTACGGCCAGCTTCTTTATGTCGGCGGGTGAATGGATGTCTTTAAGTTGGATCATGATTATTTTTAGTATGAAATTGCAATATATTCTTAACAATTATTTTTCGGTTTTACCCTCGTGGATGTTGCTAATTTATCTAAAAAAGCCGGATTGGAACTATTCGCTCCGATCCGGCTTTGAGTTTGAGGATAAGTTTATTTCACGAGAACCCGGCGTGCGAAATCGTTGATGACAACGATGTAAAGGCCTGCGGGTAAGGTAATAGTGGTGTCGCCGTTGGCCACTGAGTCGTTAAACCACGTTATGCCGTCGGTTCCGTAGACCAGAGCGTCGGCTGTCCCGCCGAAATTTTCGATTACGAGAGCCGAATTGCGGCAGAAAGCGTCCCAGGTGTGATATTCGAGTTCTCCTACGGCGCTGATGGTGTAGTCGGTGATTTCAATGTCGTCAATGCCGATTCGGCCGCCTGAGGTTCTTACAAGGCGTATGCGGACCTCTCCGGGTGTGTTGACGGTGGCCTTGAACTGTTCCCACTCCTTATCGCCTACTTCAAACCGCGCAGCCTCGTTCCAGGTGATTCCGGCATCGGCAGAGTAGTCGAGACGCACGGTTCCGCTCTCGCCCTGCCAGGCTTTAGCCCACAGCGTTACGATGCCTGCGCCGTGCTCTTTGCCCTGCGTCATCTCCGCCGTGGCATCCGTTGCCGACGATTTTCCGGTGCGGAGTCCGTGGGTGCCGGTATGGATGTCGCGCGAGTCGCCGAACACGCCGGCATTCTTGAGATACCATGTTGTTGCCGCGCCCTCATAGCTGAATCCGGAGGTGTTATAGCCCGAACCTCCGTCTTTTTCAAAGTTTTCGAAGAAAGTGGGGGTTGACGACACGGTGCCGTCAACTGTCACGTCGTCGTTTGTGTAGGCCCCGGCAGTCGCTGTCAGTTCTGTAGAGAAGGTGCCCTCGGTAGAACTCTTCAGGCGCATGTAGAAGCGGTCTTCGTCGGGGGCGAGCGTTATGGCGGTGTTCCAGTTGGTTTTGTCGGTGCTGAGTTCGAAGGGCGCATCCACGCTCAGCGTTATGTCATCGTCGATGTTTTCAGCCTCCATCAGTATTTCAGCCACTTCGGAAGGCTGGCCGGGTTCAGCAGTGAAGTACAGTTCGCCGTCGAAGAGAAACTGTATTGTCGGAACGGGCACAAGTGTAGTCACCTCCACGCGGTTGCTGCTGCGGCTGCCGCACAATATATAATATGTATAAGTGCTGCCGGGAGTAAGACCGTCGACGGTCCAGTTCTCATCGTCGGAAAGCACCTGCTTGGGATAACCGGCTATTGCCGTGCCGCCGCACTCTACGTGAAGATCGTAGACTGTCCCCGACGGGTCGACAGCAACCCAGTTGGCGTCGAAACGGTCTTCGCCTACCTCAGTGGCCTGCAGAGCGGGTATGCCCTCAACCACTTCGGCGGTAAGAGTGACCGATGTCCGGGCATCGCCGGAACTGATGGTAAGTGTGCCGTTCGCTTTGCCGGTTGAGCTGGAGCTGTACGCGATTTTAAGAGGCGTACCCGCTGCCGAGTTTATGGCGGCGGCGGAGAGAGTGCGCGCCGACACGCTGAATCCCGTACCCGCAACGCTGACAGTAGCGTCGGCCGTAAGTCCGGTACCTTTCACGGTTACTCCGGTCGAACATTCAACCCCTTTGCCGGTCATGCCGAGATTTATTGTAGTACCGCTGACGGGTGTTGCTATTTTAGGCTCGACAACTCCTCCGGCCTTCCAGCCGACAGTTGATTTGTCACCCCAGATGTGTTCGGCGAGTTCGGGATGGTCGATGAACGGGTTGCGGTTATGCTGGAAACCGTAGATGGCCTCGTTGCGGTCGATTTCTTTTTGGCTCACCGGATCCTGACGGTGCCATTTGAGCAGAAGGTTGATTGCCCAGGTCTTGAAAACCGGGAAACTGTTGCCTGCAAAGAACTGGTTGCCGTTTCCCGAGGTCCATCCTCCGATTATGCCGTTGTAGCATGCAGCCATATAGAAGTAGCTGCGGGCGAGATCGCCCTTATACTCGTCGTCGGGTTCGAATACCGTGCCGGAGAAGCCTGCGAAGGTGCATGAGCCGAGTTTGCCCAAAGGCTTTACACTGCCGTTTGATGCGAGTGCTGTACCGTTTTTGCATTCTCCGAACGGAAAGTTGGAGCGCTGGCCGTTGACCTTGCCGTCGGTGGGATAGAGGTGGAAGGCGTCGGAGTACTGCGCGCTTTTGCCGCCTCCCCACCAGCTTTTTGGCAGGGAGTGCTCGCGGTTCACGCAGTCGCCTACTTTTTTATAGTTGCCGCATTTGGAGAAGTTGCCGGGCCACGCTTTGGTACTGTAGATGTCCCACAATGTTCCGTCGGCACGGACATCCGATTTCTTATACACGTTCCAAAGTCCGTCGTATCCAACGTTGGTATGGGAGCTGATTTTGCTGTTGAGCGAGCTCAGAAGGCTTTTGCCGCACTTGCCCTCGGCGTCGCTGTAATAGCCCGAAGGCTCTGCCGGATATGACGAAAGCGGAAGGGAGAGAGCGATAAGGAGAGATGTAATGAATTTGAAATTTCTTTTTTTCATTACCGTTTTGGATTATGACACTTATTTTATTCTGATAACTGTAAATGAGTACGGAGGGAAGGTGGCGTCGGGGAGACTTACGGTTGTTTCAGCGGCTTTTGCGGTTGTGGAGCCGATTTCGCCCGTGAGCACCTGCGCTTTCGCATCTTTGGCTTTGATGCCGAGAGGCGAGAGGTCGATGTCGGCGTTTACTGCTACCGGAAGCATGTTTACTACCTTTAATATATAATCGCCCGTGGCGTCGTCTTTTACAATCGAGGTGCCGATGCGCGCAGCAACCTTTTTGGCGTCGTTGTCGGTTGTCACCGTGGCGGGGATATATGTCTCGCCGCTGTTGTTGCCGTAGAGTTTCTGCACTTCATATTCCACTGTGGGGCGCACTTCGGTGTTGCTGAAGTAGATGAGGTCGGGTGTCCACTGCGTGTGGTTGTCTTTTGCAAGGAGGGGAGCGTACGACGTCATCTCAACCACATCGCCGTTGCGCTCTACTCCGGTAAGATAGAGGGCGTCGCTCAGCGCTGTCTCTATATTGCTCGGTCGGCCGGGCAGATGAGAGGCGTATTCGCCGAGATATACCTTGGTGGCGTTGCGCGGATATTTGTCGTAGAAGTCATTGTTGTATATGAGCCAGCCGGGAGCCACATAGTAATGCTCGTCGACGATCGGAATGTCGAGTTCGCGGGCAAGTTCCCATCCGGCATCGTAGTCGGTTCCCTCATAGAAGGGGCCGACTGTTCCTACTACCGTTATTTCGGGATGGGCCTTGCGCACGGCGTCGTAAATCATCTTGAATCGGGGCACGAATACCTCGGTGATCATATCCTCGTTGCCTATTCCGATGTATTTGAGGTTGAACGGTTCGGGGTGACCGGCCTCGGCGCGCTTTGCTCCCCATTCTGTATTCACGTCGCCGTTGGCATACTCAACGAGGTCGAGCACGTCCTGAATATAAGCCGGCATCTCTTCCATCGGTATTCCGTTCTGCTGTCCGAGCGACGTCAGGTCACAATCGGAGTGATGGGCGCGGTCGCCGGAGTTCTGGCAGGGCACACCTGCCGCAAGCACCGGCAGCGGCTCTGCTCCTAAGTCTTCGCAGAAAAGGAAATACTCATGATAGCCGAGGCCGCGGGTCTGATGGTAGCCCCAGAGATTGCGCAGCGGTTTGCGGGCTTCGAGCGGACCTATCGAGCCTTTCCAGTCGTAGATGTTGTCGATGCCGTTGCCATGGGCCACGCACCCGCCGGGAAAGCGTACAAACCGAGGTTTCAGATCGGCGAGCGTCTGCGCCAGATCGTTGCGCAGACCGTTGGCGCGTCCCTTGAAGGTTTTGGCGGGAAAGAGCGACACCATGTCGAAATCGGCCTCGGCGCCTGCCGGAACTTTAATGCTGAGCCGGGCGTCAGGGGATGTCTGGTTTGATTTGAGCGTTGTCTTTACTGCTGTCCAGTCGCCCGGTTTCACTTTCAGGGTTTTCCCGGCGATTTTTTTGCCGTCGGCTGCCGTAAGGTTTACCTGAAGATTGACCGGTTTGTCGGTGCGTACGCGCATCGACAGGTTGTAGCTGTCGCCTTTCTTCACCGGAATTCCGTCGAATCCGCTGTTTTCGAGTGTCATCCCTCCATTGCCGGCTATGACTGTAGCGTAGTGGGGATTATTCGGATGAATCGGGTTTATGGTGTCGATGGTGAATGAGCCGTTGCCGTTGGTTGTCCACGCTGTGGTGCTGTTCCAGTTTTTGTCGCCGCTGCGGTCTGAAGGCGTGTATTCGAAATCACGGTTCTGCACGAGTTCGGCGTAGAGTCCGCCGTCGGCGGCATAATTTATGTCTTCAAAGAATATGCCTATGAGTTTGTCGGAAATAGGATGCGAGTCGGCCGGTCGCGGTGTGATGGTGATTTTTGGTGATTTCAGACCGGCAAAACGTGTTGCGTCATCTTTCGCCTGTTCTCCGTAAAGCGCGCCGAGTTCGTTGCGGTGATCTACGAATTCAGTGAGTTTCTTAATCAGTGCCATGGGCACTTTCTGAACGTAGCCTCCTATGCGAACGTTTTCTATTGTGGCTGAATCGGGTGTTAATTCATTCGCCTGATATAAATCGCGTGGCAGGTCGTGGGGCGAGGCGAAATAGCGCTGCGGACTCCATTTTGCAAAGTCCTTTGTGGTCGACATTGCAGTCACGCTCCCGTCGGGGGTGGCGTCCCATATAGCCGTCCACAGCCCGTCGGCACCGTTCACGAACAACTTGGGAGAGTACATTTTCTTATGCGACCCCCACGGCCCGAAGTCGTTGTTCACGAAGTTATAATGAAGCGGAATCCACTCGGAAGAGGAGTCCGCGCGCCAGGCAATGCGCAGTCCCGACGTGCCGCCGGGCATTGAATAGGCTATCATCTCGGCAGTGTCCGGCGAGGCAAAGCCGTACTGGGCGCTCGCCGCTGCGAGAAGCGATAATAAAATGGTTCTTAATTTCATATTTGAGATTGGTTTTTTACACGGTATGTTTATTATGCAAAAATACACATTTTAATGGTAAATCATCCCGGTCTTAGAGTTAGAAAGCATCTGATTGCCGATAATAACATTGGATTTTGAATTCCTTAACAAACGTGTGCAGCGTTGTTGCCCATATCCCCGTCTAAATTTGTATCATAATAATAAATGAGATTTCCTTCAGCCTTGATGGCGTAAAACTGAAAGGCTGAAGGGAAGGGCGCCGGAGGGCGCATTAAGAAATGTATTAATTTATTTGTAAGACATACTTAAACTTCTATGGCAACAATAAATCCTTCCGATTTGCTTTATGCAACCGTCAGCAGCGCGGGAATGTCGACAATCTCTTCGCGGTTAAGCGGAATGAACTCCATATACGATGTGTTTTGTGCATTGCGGCGGATTTTCGCAGGTGTAACCGGTTTGATGACCCTGCGTCTCCGCAACAGTTCGCAGGGATGGACCCGTCAGTTCTCTTTTCTCCTCGCCGCATAAAACTCGTTATCCCTCTCTGATGTAAATTCTGCAAAATGTAGGGCCGCTCGGTTCGAGCGGCCGCCCTCCGGCGCCGGCCCCGCGCGCAAAAAGCCCCACACGGCCGGTCGGCGCGCTGAAAATAGGGAAAAGCGCCGTGAGGCGCGGGGGCTCTATATCCCACTGCGGAGCTGTGGGGGAGCGTCCTCTCTCAAAAAAATCGAGGCAAGCCGCGGAGTCGCGCCGCCTCGACCCCGGCGTCAGCCGCGGAGCCCTGCGCGCAAAAAGCCATACCGCCGCCAGCGCAAAATGTAAATTTCTGTAAAATTCTCTGCGAAAACGCCGCCCAAAA
>ERZ1673743.1096-NODE-1096-length-32493-cov-6.840927_pt1 | contig 32493 bp, 27 predicted proteins | sample MGYA00580197_ERZ1673743 | MGnify/ENA primary metagenome ERZ1673743 (study PRJEB41218, sample SAMN15661795) | gut metagenome | host: Homo sapiens | place: Canada: London | collected 2015-08-20/2019-03-30 | study: EMG produced TPA metagenomics assembly of...
TCCGCCGCAGTGCGATCCTGCCCGGAAGGTTTTTTATGTCATTGGAACATTACAGAGTAATTTCCTATGACATAAAAAAACAGGTTCCCGAAATCATATTCTGATCTCCGGGAACCCGTTTTTCTAAATTTCAATCCACGATCTTAGCATTTGGATAGATCCGCTCCATTCTTTCGTCTCCGAAATGCTCATCCAGAAAGCTCTCGACTTCATTCTGTGCCTGTTTTCCTGTCGTGTTCCGCTCTGTGTATCTGGCCAGTGCCATTGCTGACAGCAGGCAGTCAAAAATCATAAATACCAGCATTACTGTACAGATGATCTTACCTGCTTTCATGGGAATCTTCTCAATCCAGGTAGAAAGTCTCGGGTACAGCAGCTTCATCCATACAACTGCCGCAATTCCCCAAAAGAAACAGTAGAGCAGATTAATCCTGCCTCCCAGATTAAAGGCAAATTTGCTGTAATCCCAAAATACCGTTCCAAAAACAAGTTCCGTAAACACACTGCAGATATATTCATAGACGCCGCCAAGAAGTGTTCCTGCAATAAATATATAAGAATCGTTCTTATTCCTTATCCGGTAAAGGATCGCTGTCAGAAACGCACAGCCAAGTCCCCATACGATACTGAAGGGACCATATACAACACTGCTCCTGCTCATCAGTTTTCCTGCTGTGATCAGGCAAAAAATTGTTTCCGTAATATCTCCGAGGAATGCACCAATAAAAAACAGGCTGACCAGCTTATAAAAGCTGCATCCCTCAGCAAATACAGTTTCCTTTTCCTTCGTTCTCTTCTGTCTCTTGATCTTCGGTATTTCCAGCATCGGAAATGCCTTGTCCATACGCTTCTGTATCCGTCTGGTAATAACATTTTCCAGAAGCTTTGATACCTGGCTGACACCTTCCGTAAACTCTGCTAGCTGAACCTGCTTCTTCTGCAGACCACGGATCGCCAGCGTGGTTCCCACTGTATCAAGCACAAGAACCACCGTAAGGGCGATCATAATGATCACTATCAGAAGCTTTGGCATGATACCAAGAAGCTTAACCAGCAGTGGATTCAGGAACATATTTAAAATGACCGCACAACCACCCCAGATCAGGGAAAAAGGCAGACACACATATCCTTCATAGTTCCACTTAATATCAGAGTAGTCCCACCATTTTCTATGGAACAGCTTTTCGAGCAGCGCCCCTGTCGTAAATTCCAGTATGGAGGCCAGAATTGCACCTGCCAGAAACAGGAAGAAAGGAGCCTCTTTAAGCTCCGGCAAAAATATAGCAAATAACACTGCACCTGATCCATAAATCGGACACAAAGGTCCATTTACAAATCCCCTGTTTACAAACTTCCGCTTCTGGATGGCTGCACAACAGACCTCGATACACCATCCTGCAAAAGAATAAATAAAAAAGAAAAAAGCAAGCTGATAAACTGTGTATTCCATTCTGTCTCCTCTGCCCTTCCTATTACTTCATACAGGAAAGAGCCTCCTTTACTGTAAGTATGCTTCCTGCCACTACGCTATTCTTCTGATCAAAGGTGAGCTCCTTTCCTTCCTGTGTGACAGCTTTTCCTCCTGCCTCCGCCAGGATCAGGCAGCCAGCCGCATAATCCCAGGGACTGAGCATCAGTTCAAAATAAAGTCCGGCTCTCCCACATGCTACATCACACAGATCAATGGCTGCTGATCCACTTCGTCTGATATCAGGACATTTTTGAAACAGTGCATAGCAGATCCGGAACGTCCTTTCATAAAGCTCCTGATCATATGGGGATGTTCCAAACAGGACAAGCTGCTCTGACAAACCTTCATCTGCTACATGGATCCTGTTTCCGTTCAGAAATGCTCCCTTACCCCTGATGGCACTGAATACTTCACCGGCATAGGGATTATATACAATTCCGGCACAGGGCACCCCCTCCTTAAGAAGTCCGACTGAAATGGCACTCCTGCGGTATCCCTTCATGAAATTCATAGTGCCATCAATAGGGTCAATGATAAAGGCATAGCCATTTTTGACATCCGGATGGCTTTCCTCCTCTTCTCCTGCAAAAACAGCTTCCGGCAAAAGCTCTCCCAGTCTTTCAAACAAAAATGCCTGTACTTTCTTATCATATGCTGTGACAAAATTACCCTTGCCCTCCTTGGCTGTCACCGTCTCTCCGATATGCCGGGCGGAGAGAATAATCTCTCCGCCCTCCTTTATGATACGGATCATCTGATCCATCAGTCCTTCACTGATCACTGTTCCTGACCCCATTTTTCCTTCCAATTACTGTCTTTTCTCTGAATCCCTGATCCTCTCTTGCGGTATCCCGGCTCCCGTCTAACGCTCCATTTTCCAGAAATAAGCGCTGTACGGAGGCAGTTCACTTCCTCCACCAAAATCATGGTTCTGTCCCGTGATCAGATCAACAGCCGTACCGCATCCTGCATCAAAATGCGCCGTAAACGGTTCCCCATCTGCATTGATCGCTACCAGTACTCTTTCTCCATCCGTCTTTCTTTCAAAGATACACTGTCTGTTTGTCAGCAGCACAGATCTGAAATCCCCATAATTCAATGCAGCAGAATGCTTCTTTGCCTCTGCCAGCCTGGAGATCCACTCTGACAGCTCATTAAATACCGGGGCATCAAAGCACCTGCGCAGTGCCGGATCCCCTTCACTCTTGTCTGCCTTCTCTCCCCATTCACTTCCATAATAGACACAGGGGATTCCCGGCATACCAAAACAGAGTGCATAGATCAGTGGCAGATGCTTATCATTCTGCAGAATACTTGCCACTCTTGTCACATCATGATTATCTACAAAGGAAAGCAGATGTTTTCCCTTATAAAGGGTCCAGTTTTCCGGACCGAACTGTCTTAAAAGAGAATGAATGATCTCAAACATATTCATGCTGTTAAAGCTGGAGTACAATCCCTTATAACATTCATAATTGGTAGCAGAATGCAGCATGGCATCATTCATCAGTCTGTTATAATCTCCATGCAGCATCTCCCCAAGCAGGAAGAAATCCTGTTTCTGGCTGTCGGTAAAGCTGCGCAGCCTTCTGACAAAGTTCTCATCCAGGCAATATGCCACATCCAGCCGAAGTCCGTCAATATCAAAGGTATCGATCCAGTACTTCACTGCGTCCAGGATATGCTCCACTACTTCATTATTCTGCAGGTTCAGCTTCACAAGATCATAATTGCCTTCCCAGCCCTCATACCAGAGTCCGTCATTATAACCTGAATTACCAGAAAGATTGATGTGAAACCAGTTCAGATAAGGAGAATTCTCCCTGTTTTTAATAACGTCCTGAAACTGATAGAACCCCCTTCCCACGTGATTGAATACGCCATCCAGCACAACCCTGATCCCATTTTCATGCAGCTTGTCGCACACTTCCTTAAAGTCCTCATTGGTTCCAAGCCTGACATCAATTTTCTTATAATCCCTTGTATTGTAGCCATGTGTGTCAGACTCAAAAACAGGTGAAAAATAAATGGCATTGATCCCCAGTCTTTTCATATGAGGAATCCACTCTTCCACCTTTTTGATCCTGTGTGTCAGCACTCCGTCATTTTCAAAGGGTGCTCCGCAAAATCCCAAAGGATAAATCTGATAAAATACACTTTCATAAGCCCACATAATCTGTCTCTCCTTGTCTGTTTTCTATTTTCTCAGCCGGCAGGCATCAGATAACTGCTGACTGCATATACCGTCTGTCCGTTATACTCAAGCTGTGACCAGCCGTTGTCTCCAGTTGCAATCCTCGTCAAAGCCTCTCCATTGTGCAGCTTACCCACGATCGTGTCATCGCTTGCCGTACTCGGTTCTGTCCTCAGATTGGTTTCCTGCTTGGCTGTCACCTGATCTCCCACAGGCGTATAGACCGGTCCCTGCGGCGGTGCCTGCTGCCCGGTGTCCTCCATATCTGTTGTCAGATAGCTGGTTACTGCATACAGAGTCTGTCCCTGATAGATCACCCTCGACCAGCCATTATGTCCAACACCGGTCCGTGTCGCTGTATCTCCATGGGTCAGCTTTCCTACGATCGTGTCATCGCTTGCCGTGCTCGGCTCTGTCCTCAGATTGGTTTCCTGCTTGGCTGTCACAGTCTCATTGACCTCTGTAAAATTAATCCCTACCTCAGGATTCACCGTCACCCTCTCTGCAGGAGTATCGTCCTTTGCCTCTGCTTCCTTCGTATAGCTGAAGTAAGCAGTATTTATATCTGTCTTTCCTGAAATTCCATCTACCGTTCCCTGACAGGTATACTGCCACATGGCATAGCTGCCGGAATAGTCAGCCTGCTCTGTCATAACACTTGGATACCAGGCAAGCCAGATCTTATATCTGGATGCAAGGATATCCGTATCCCAGCTTGCATTTCCTGCAAGCTCGTTTCTTGACGCATAGAACATAGGCGTATATCCTGCCGCTGCCACTTCATCAAGGAATGCACAGGCAAGACCTGTACGTTCTGTCTGACTCAGCGCATACTGTCTATTCCCTGCATCCTGAAATCCTTCACAGTTATAGGCTACCGGGTAGGTAATTTTATACTTTGCAATCAGGTCTGTTGTAAACCTGGCTTCTTCTCTGGCTTCCTCCTCCGTCACCGCACTGGAAAAGAAATATGCCCCAAGCCTGATTCCTGCTGCCTGCGCTTCCTGCAGATTATATCTGGCAGTAGGATCTTCATAAAGCTGCCCTGTACTTTTCGCCCGGTATCCCACACGTACCATGGCAAATTCCACACCGGAAGCCTTCACCTTCGCCCAGTCGATATTTCCCTGATGCTTGGATACATCGATCCCCATGGACTGCTGACCGGTTTCATCTGCTGACTTTGGTACCGTATTTTCTGCTCCCTTAGTTATCGCCACAGCAATGCCTCCAGCAGTTTCGGTCGCTTTCTGCTCCTGCGGATCCTCTTCATCCTCAAGTGCTCCTACCTGCACACTGCCATCTTCCGTTTCACTATCTGCCGCATTCTCCTGCCTGGCAGCTTCCCTTCCGTCTTCCGTTTCACTGCCGGATTCCGCCTGTCCTTCACCGTCCTCCGGAATTTCCTGCTGCAGTGTCTCCACAACAGCATCCCTTTTCCTGACATCATCCTTCATCCGGACAACCAGCACAATCACTATGATTGCAAGAATCAGCAAAATCCCTATACCAAGGATCAGCATTTTCCCTGACTCACTGATATTTCCGTTTCGTTTCATTTTCTGTTTCTCCCTACCCTGTCACTCAGAATCTATCTGAATCACTCATCTGCTCTTTCCTCAGGAATGAATCTATTTTACCACCATTCGACAGAATATACCAGCTGTTTGACCTTCTGGATTGGAATTTACATAGCAATATGCACAAATCCTTTATCGCCATGTTTTATCAGTGTTTATCGACTTTTTCTGCTTTTGGAAATCATTTTACCTACACGGGACATACCTGTTCTTACTTGGAAGTGATTTCCCGGAAATCCATTTGTAAATCGACTGTGGATTTTCAAAACCCCTGGCACTATGTACATCCTTTACCGTGTAGGCGTTCTCAAAAAGTAATTTTTTGATCTTTCGCCCGGTTTCTTCCTGCTGAATTGATAAATACATTTGTTCCAACCTGTACCTCTCACAATTCAGTTCCATCTCTAGATGTGGTCTTGCCTATGGTTCCCATTGCATAATTTTGTACCATCCCCTCCACCAAATACTTCCCTGGTAAGTGAAAAACAGGCTACACACATCCACCTATGTACTTTATCTAAATCGTTCCTACTTAAAAATAACAGAGTAAATTTTCGGATATCCTATACAAAAGCTGATTAAAAGCAGAATTCGCATCATACCATCTACTGAATAAGTACTTTGTGGCTTTTAATTTGATTTTAAACATTTTTCTTGTTCAAAGCTCAATTCATTGTTATAATAAGTGACAAAGGAGGGCGTATACCATGAAACTTTTGCATGTAATTGCAAATAACTTTAAAAACTGTAATGACTCTTTCGAAATAGATTTTGTTTCGAAATCCAAAAAGACTGCTGAAGATAAAGAATACGAGCTGCAAGAGATTGCTGATGACCTTCACGTTTATAATACAATGGCCTTTATCGGTAAAAATGCTTCCGGGAAAACCACCGCAGTTGAACTTCTTGATGCATGCTATTCTATTCTGAGTGATTTCCGTCTGGATGGGAAACCATACAGCTATGAAAATGTTGAATTGCGCATAGATTTTTATCACGATGGATTTATTTACCGCTATGAAACCATTTTAAAAAACGCAGACAGCCTTGCTTCCAAGGCAATTTTTGTGAAACAGCGACTCCGCAAGAAGAAGTACTATAAAAGTAAAACAAAGGCTCTCTATAATGACGAAGATTTTGTTGATGTGGAAATAACCGGCGAACTTCCTGAAGATACTTCCATTCTTTTCTTTGTTTTAAAAAAGAAAGAAACAAGAGCGATTTATTTTGACAGTTTTGGAAATGGTGCCGACACCTATCGGCTCATCTTTGCAACCCTGAAAGATTACCATATTCGCCCGGCACTTTTAGCAAAGGTTATCTCCATATTTGACGAAAATATCCACGATCTTCAAATGCTGGATGATCACAACTTTAAGCTATCTTTCTGTAGCGAAACAAAAACTGTTTCCGACAAAGAACTGATTTATATGCTGTCAAGCGGCACCACCAAAGGAATGCTTCTATATATTTTGATGATTGCATCTCTCCAACAGGGATTTAACTTAATTATTGATGAAATCGAAAATCATTTCCACAAAACACTGGTCGAAAACATGATCAGTCTCTATAAAGACAAAACCGTTAATAGAAGGAATGCAACGCTTATCTTCACCACACACTATTGTGAGCTTCTGGATCTTTTTAACCGGCAGGACAATATCTATATCGCCAAGTCCAACGATAAGGTTTATCTTACCAATATGTACGAAGGATTCAATATCAGACCGGAATTACTAAAAAGCAGGCAGTTTTATAATAATGTATTTCAAACCGCTGTCAATTATGATGAACTGATGCAGCTTAAAAAGGAGTTGAAAGTATGGAAAAACTCCTGATCATGTGCGAAGGTCCAAACGAAAAAGAAATCATAAAAATTCTTCTTGAAAATGATCTGCTAAAATTTACTGAAGATGATCTGCTCGGATTAACACCTTACCACGCAAGGCAAATAAAGACATCTGGACAGGTAAAAACAGAATTGAATATCTATCCCGGTCAGGTACGGATCCTCAGAATCGGTGATAAGCAAAGTGATAAGCTTATCATTCCATCGGAATATAAGGGCAAAATACTTTCCGTGGATAAATATTGTACAAAGCCAGAGCTAGAAATGCTTTTTATTCTAGCCGAAAACCTTGAACATGACTTCGAAAAACTAAAATCTTCAATGAAAGCAAAAATTTTTGCCAAAGAACATATATCCATCGGAAAAAGAAACTATGATAACAGCACATCCTTCTACACAGAATATTTTGGGTCAAATCCAAAGCTTCTTGTAGATTGTATCAAAAAATATCGCAAGCACAATGGTTCTCATAGCAAAGAGGAACATTATCTAGATGAACTTCTTAAATAATTAAATATGAACATTTGCGCAAAGGAAAAGCAGATTCTCTAAGGTATATTTTAGACAGAAGTTTTTGTATGAAAATTAGTTGTAAAGAACTTTGGATATTACGATACTGTAAAAGCTGAATGCAAATGAGGTAGGATAATGAATAACATAAATAAATACAAATCAGATATAATTCTTGATTTGAATATAGATGATGACCGCTTTGGCTTTGCTACCTCTATTGATGAAGCTCTGGCACAAGCAGAAGCAGAACTGGTTGTATTGAACGAAACAGTTGAGTCCATCAAGGAACTTAAACCGCAGTGTGACAAATTGGATTATATTTTGGCTGCAAGTTCCGGTGCTCTATGTGGTGTTATCGATATTTTCCTTGTGGGGAAACCTGGTGAATCTCCCCTGGGAGACATTACCGATAAATGGTTTGCCAACAGGACAATAGACTTCGCAAAATTATGTGGATATAAAGGGGATAAAAATTCCTTATCTTCAGCAATAAATTTTTTGGAAGAGAAATTTAAAATTCCTTATGACCAAAGTGTTGGGGGCGGAATATTTCGTGAGTTGATTAATTTGACTCCATCAAACCACCATTTTAAATCGTTGGGACACAATCCAACGCTTTTAGGTTTGTTTTTTTCTATCCTTAATCAGTTTACGAATACTTCGGATTTCGTATCAAATGGAGAATTGATTTCGTTAAACAATTCGGACGGGAAATTTGAACTTCAAGGGAAAAACATACCAAGTAAACTGTTTTGCGGTATTGCAAATTGGATTGGTCATTTGATTTCAGATGTATCTGGTTCGTCAGGTAGTAAAGGTAGAGGGATGGGAATACCATCTCCAATATGGGCTTGGAGTAATGATGTAATTGCAATTAAGGCAAAACTAAATATTCCAGTGACTGAATTTGATAAATCCGTAAATGAACTTGCATTAAAATTATTTAAAAAGGGATACGATGTAAGATTTCAAACTACACAGGCAATACCAGTTTTTATCAATGAAATGGTTGTAAGATTGTTATATTCAATAAGACGTCTGATTGGGTATTATATATCTGTACCTAAAAAAGATAGAAGCTGGGTATTGCTTTGGAAATCGTGTGAACCATTTTCAAATGCAACTGTAAAACGAATGCTGACAGTTGCACATGGGACATTTTGTATAATAGATATTGGCGATGCAACAATGAGAGGCTTTGAAAAAGGAATAGGAAGTTTCAATGTGTTTGAATTTGTTCTGCGGCTCAATGTAGTTGGTGTTGGTCGGTTTGCCATTTCTTTGTATGGCGAAACAAAACGTGCTATTTCTTATGGTCACGTAAAGGAATCGTCTGATTTTGCTGCTAAGAAAATCACCATTGTTGAGAATTACATAGAGGGACTAAAGATCCTGTCTACGAAATATGATGATGCCCGTCTGCTGACCTTCATTGCCGATTTTAAAAAGAGTGATGCGTATATTGAGGCATTTGAGAAATCTGCACAATTAGCAGAATTTCGCAATGTTCCTGCTAACCGAATATTGAAAGATAAGGCAGATATTGACAGATACTTTGGAGGAAAATGATATGGCTAAAAAGCTTTCAAAACTTCAATTGGCACAGCAGAAAGCTGAGGCTGCTGCGAAGAAGACAAATCAAAAAATAAATGAACTTGGTATTCATACAAATGACCTTTACACTGCCTTGGTAAAGATTCAGTCTTCATTTGATCGCATTCGGAATGTGCCAGAAGAAAATAGACTAACATACGAAAAGCTCAAAGCTATCCGTGTTAAATGGAAACAACAGGCTGAAAATATTGAACTGGAATACAAAAAAGCAGAGGTTAAGACTGCCGGACAAGGTGCAGCTGGTATCGGTGCAGGTGTTGCTGTTGTTACACTTGGTCCAACTGCTGCTATGGGTATTGCGACAACATTCGGTGTTGCATCTACAGGAACAGCTATTTCGGCTTTAAGCGGTGCGGCTGCCACCAATGCTGCTTTAGCCTGGTTAGGTGGCGGTGCATTGGCTGCAGGTGGCGGTGGTATGGCGGCTGGAAGTACTTTTCTGGCACTTGCCGGTCCTGTTGGCTGGACAATCGCAGGTCTATCCATAATTGCAAGCGGTCTGATGTTTTTCAAAACCAAGGGCGATAAGGAAAGATTGGAGGATATTTACACCCGCATAAGTAACAGAGATGTCAAATCCTATGAACTTGCGATTGTAGAACTGAGTGAGCGTATCAAAAGAATCATTGATGAAACCGGAAAACTGGAAACTGCCATAAAAAAGATTGAGACTTTCGGTACAGATTACAGCCAGATGACCGAAGAACAACAATATGAGTTGGGTGCGTATGTCAATCTTATGGAAGCATCCACTATGTTGCTCGTAAATCCCATTTTAGGACTTCAGCCTAAATTCTCTGAACAGGATTTTGAAAAACTGTGTGCATCCGAAAAATTATTAGAATTCTACTTTAAGGCTCACAAGAATATGGTCATTTCTATGGCAAATTTACTATATAAGATTACTCTTGATGGCAAAGACAGGAAGCTACTTGCTAAGTCGTTGCGAAAGAACAAGGAGTTTTTATCCTCTATTCAATTGACAAAAAAAGAGTTTGACATTGATGACCTTTCCATGGTTGAAAGAGCCCTAAACCTCAGATATAAAACCCAGAGCTATTAAAATTATATTCCCGTGGTTGAACTATTGAAAGCGGAACAGGCATGATCGAGCTTGTGTCTGTTCCAAGAAATTTGATTTTACTGTCTTACCAGTAGAGGAACTTTTATAGTGCCTGAATAAGCAAGACTTTGTATCTCTCATAAGCTGCCTCAATATTGTCTATGTAGAATTCAAATTCTTCCTTTTCGATACAGTTAAGTTCGGTTGCATATTCCTCTTCCATCTTCTTGAGTATGGATATTGCAGTATCCTTTGTAACCTATGCCAACAGAGTAGATTGTGAAGGTCGGTCTTACAGAACCTATTCACGGTACATTTCAGATTACCGAAGATTCATAGAAGGCACCAGATTTGAGAAGAAGGTTATCACTAAAATAAAAGCTTCTGATATCCACAACTTCTGTGAAAGCATAACCGGTTCTGGAGAAGAATACAGTGTTCAAACGATCAAGAACCTAAAAACCATAACCAATTATGTTTTTGACTGGGCTGTGAACAATGACATTGTGCCTTACAATGTTTCCAGACAGGTAAACTTAAAGGATCTAAATCTCCGTGATGAGGATAATTATGAAGAAATTTACTCAGATGAGGAACGTAAAAAACTTTTGAAAGTGGTTTTGAACCATCCAGAGGACGTGATTGCAAGAATGTTCGTGATTTTATTCTGCATGCCACTCCGTCTTGGTGAAGTACGATCCATAACCATAAAGTGGTCTGATGTAGACTTTGAAAATCATACAAAGGGGGAAAAGGAAAAAGTGTAATCGTTACATTCCTTTTTCAAAAACAGCCGAAGATTTGTTTCGTAGGGAATACGAATTACGAACGAATGCCAATGAAGATTCCTTTGTTTTCAGCTTTACCAATGGTTTAAATCCTGTTTCAGAAAGTCCCGTTTACAGGCATTTGCATAAGTTCTGTGACGAAGCTGATATTACCTACAGAACTCCACACAAAATGAGATTCTGGGCTGTAACGAAAATGTACGAAGCAGGAGTTGATCAGGCAAGAATTCAGTACACTGCTGGTCACGCCTGTCCAAGCACAACAGATCATTATAAACGTCCTTCCAGACTCGGACTTATTACGACAATGAAAATCAACGAGATTTTCAACTAATTCAAGGGGTGTACCCCAGTGTACCCCTTGGGGATTATTAAAAGAAATAGCGGAAGCCTTGATTTTACAGGCTTCCGCATCTAAAAAGGAAGAGCAGATAACGGGAATCGAACCCGCCTCCCCAGCTTGGGAAGCTGGTGTTCTACCGATGAACTATATCTGCGGAATATAAAATATTTGAAAACTCATATACCAGTGCTTCACAATCGTCTGACTTCTCCTGCACTTGCTATATTATAGCATTATCTCCTTTTTCTGTAAACCGGCAAGCTGCAAATTCCTCATTTCAAATTTTCTCATTCTGGAATGGTTCTTCTCTCCCTGCAACGGAAGACTATAAAAGTCTTCCGTGCGGAAAATTTATCTGTAACTGACTTATACATGGAATGTACCTTCTGTTTCCTTCCTCAGATGTCACCTACATTCTCTCCGGTGCTGAGAAGCCAAGTACATCAATACAGGTTTCCAGAATATCTCTTGTCAGAACAAGGAGTGCGATAAAGCCTGCCTTCTTTTTTTCATCCTCTTCTGAGAGGATCTTTGTTTCATGATAAAATCTGTTGAAATCATTGGCCAGCTCATAGATATAAGCACACACCTTATGAGGCGCTGTCTCCTCAAAGGCATTTTCCATCATCGCGCTAAACCTTGTGATCTGCAGCATCAGCGCCTTCTCTGATTCGCTGACTGCCTCCTGCAGAACCGCATTTTCCAGTCTCCCGCCCTGCTCCTTATACTTATTCAGAATAGATTTGATCCTGACGATCGTATAAAGGATGTAAGGACCTGTGTCTCCCTCGAAGGAGGTAAACTTGTCAATATCAAAGATATAATCCTTGGAAGCCTGATTGGAAAGATCACCATACTTGATCGCTGAAAGAGCTACTACCTTCGCTGTTTCCCTCGCCTCTGCCTCCGGCACTTCCCTGTTGTCTGTGATCTTCCTGTACATCTCTTCATTAATCTCAGAGATCAGTGTTTCCAGACGCATGACACCACCCTCTCTTGTCTTAAAGGGCTTGCCATCCTTGCCATTCATAGTTCCAAAACCAAGGAACTTCAGCTTCGTATCCTTATTTACCAGCTTTGTCTTTCTTGCGCAGCGGAATACCTGTTCAAAATAAAGATCCTGTCTTTTGTCTACCACATAAATGATCTCATCCGGATGGAGCTTTTCCATTCTTTCCATAATGGTAGCAAGGTCTGTCGTATTATAAAGAGATGCACCATCTGATTTCAGGATCATACAGGGCGGGATCTCTTTGGTATCGGTGTCTTCTTTGACATCCACGACAAGCGCACCCTCGCTCATATGTGCATAGCCTTCTTTTTTCATGTATTCCACCATACCCGGAATCACGGTATGGACATCAGATTCACCTTTCCAGAGATCAAATTCCACATTCAGGTTCTGATAATTTCTCTTAAGGTCAGTGACAGACACTTTTATGATATGCTCCCAGAGTGCCCTGTATCCTCTCACTCCATTCTGCAGCCTGTAGGTTGCCTCCATGGCCTTTTCCTTGTAGGCCGGATCCTCTTTGGATTTACCACTTGCTGTCGGATAGATCTCCTCCAGCTCTGAAATTGTAAAAGGTGCTTCTTCAGGATATTCTCCCGTATAATTCTCATCAAAATATACAAGCTCCGGTTTCCGTTCCTTCAGTTCTGTAATGATCAGCCCCATCTGCAGACCCCAGTCACCAAGATGGATATCACTGATCACCTCGTGACCGGCATATCTGGCAATTCTCTTGATACTTTCTCCGATGACAGCTGAACGAAGATGTCCCACATGAAGCGGCTTCGCAACATTAGGTCCGCCATAATCCATTACGATCTTTTCCTTCTTTGCCGGGGGCTCCAGGCCAAACCTTTCACTTTCTGCCATTTTCTTCAGATAATCACTAACAGCGGATTCCTTCACCTTGATATTTAAAAACCCGGGAGCTACGGCCGCCACCTCTGCAAGCAGCTCACTGTCTTCCGCTTTTGCTGCCACATCCCCGGCGATCATGATCGGTGCCTTCTTATACTTCTTGGCACCTGCCATTGCTCCATTACACTGATATTCACAAAGATCGGGGCGGTTTGAAAGAGTTACCCTTCCAAGCTCTCTGTCATAGCCGGCATCCTCAAATGCCTGCATGATCTCCTCCGATATCAGATCCAGAAATTTCTTCATTATCTTAATCCCATGCCTTTCTCCCGTCCGCATTTCCATGCCTCCGGTTCATACTGTTTTTATATTAGCATTCTTTACGCTTTTTCACAAGAACGCTTTTTTTCTTCCCGTTCCATCCTTGAAAAAATACATCCACAGTAATCCTGCCTGTACAGTCCGTATTCTTCCGACAGCTCTACTGACCGCTTGTATCCGTTTTTCTTTTTAAAATCGGAAGGCAAAAAGGAAATCCCATATTCCTTTGCAAGCTGCTCCCCGATCTCATTGATCTTCTGTGCATTTTTCAAAGGGCTGATGGTCAGCGTTGTTGTGAAATAATCTGCTCCCTCTTCTTTTCCAAGTGCCGCTGTTCTTTCAAGTCTGAGCAGAAAGCAGGCAAAGCAGCGCTCTCCTCCCTCTCTGCAGGCTTCCAGTCCTTTTATTCTTTCAAAATAAAGCTCTCTCTCATAATCCCCTTCTATGATCTCAATAGAAAAAGCTTCCTTTCCCACATCCTCCCTCCGGTTCCATTCCCTGATCAGACGCTTCTGCTCCTCTACCCGCTTATGGTACTCCGGCTCCTCTGTAATATTGGGATTATAATAAAAAACTGTGATCCTGAAGAATCCCCTCAGATACTCCAGCACGTAACTGCTGCAGGGTGCACAGCAGCTGTGAAGCAGCAGCTTCTTTCCGTAATTCTCTTTATCTGCCAGAATTTCATCCAGCATTTTCTGGTAATTCTTTTTCTGCATCTCTCTGTCCTTATTCAAAAAATGCACTGCAGATCCTTATACCGGATCTGCAGTGCACCTTCACGTTCTGATCTTTATTTCTGCAGAGGACTTTCTCTGTAAATAATATCCTCTCTGCCGGGTCCATTGCTGACCATAGTGATCGGATATCCGATCTGCTCTTCTACGAACTCAACATACCTTCTGCAGTTCTCCGGAAGATCCTCATATTTCTTAATTCCCCTGATATCACATTTCCATCCTGGGAGCTTCTTCAATACCGGCTTTGCCTTCTCAAGCTTATAGGTAACAGGGAAGTCTGTTGTAACCTCTCCATCGATATCATAGCCAACACAAACCGGGATCTCATCCAGATAGCCAAGTACATCCAGTACGGTAAATGCCACATCTGTTGCTCCCTGCAGTCTGCAGCCATACTTGGAAGCCACACAGTCAAACCAGCCCATACGACGGGGACGTCCTGTAGTAGCACCGAATTCACCGCCATCACCGCCACGTCTTCTCAGCTCATCTGCCTCATCCCCGAAGATCTCGGATACAAACGCGCCTGCTCCGACTGCAGAAGAATATGCCTTGCATACCGTAACGATCTGTCTGATCTCATACGGCGGGATTCCCGCACCGATCGCACCATAAGCTGCCAGTGTAGAGGATGAAGTAACCATAGGATAAATACCATGGTCAGGATCCTTCAGTGTACCAAGCTGTCCCTCTAAAAGGATGGTCTTTCCTTCCTTCAATGCCTTATCAAGGAATACAGATACATCACATACATAGGGCTCGATCATTTCTTTATATTCATGCAGGGTAGCAAGCAGCTCTTCCGGTTGCAGAGCCGGCTTGTGATAAAGATGCTCTAAGATAACGTTCTTCTGTTCACAGATTCTTACCACCTTGTCCTTCAGCAGCGCCTCATCAAACAGCTCACTGACCTGAAAACCGATCTTTGCATATTTATCAGAATAAAAAGGAGCGATACCTGATTTGGTGGAGCCAAAGGACTTCTTGCCAAGTCTCTCCTCTTCATACTGGTCGAATAAAATATGGTAAGGCATTACCATCTGTGCCCTGTCAGAAACTACGATCTTCGGCATCGGAACATTCCTGTCTGTAATAGACTTGATCTCATTTATCAGGATCGGGATGTTCAGTGCCACACCATTACCGATCACGCTGGTCGTATGTCCGTAAAAAACACCTGATGGAAGCGTATGCAATGCAAATTTACCGTAATCATTTACGATCGTATGTCCTGCATTTGCTCCACCCTGAAAACGGACAATAATATCTGCCTGTGCTGCAAGCATATCTGTGATCTTGCCCTTGCCTTCATCACCCCAGTTAGCACCTACAACTGCTTTTACCATAAAAATATCCTCACTTTCATGTAGAAAACCGCATCCGCGGATTTCTGTTTACTCTGAGCTCTTTACTTTATGATTATACAGGATTCTTTGTTATAAGTAAAATCAATATTCATTATATTTGTCATAATCTGCAGTTATACAGCAAATTCTTGCAGAATCCGGTTCAGTTCATTTGCCTTTTCTTCCAATGCTTCTACAGCCACATCCAGCTGTTCTACAGAGGCAAGCTGTCTTTCTGCTGAATGAGCTACATTAGCGGAGCCTGCCGCTGTCTGTGCAGATATTGCACTGATCGCCGAAATTGAAGCCAGTGTTGCATTTCTTCCTTCTTCCATACTTTTTACATTTTCATTGATCACAGACAATGCTCCCAGAAGACCCTCAACCTGTTTTCCAATCCTGTCAAAGGATTCCGTAGTCAGCTCTACCGCCTTCTGCTGATCCTCCACAACGCTCTCTGCCTGTCTCGCAACCTCTGCTGCCTCCTGACTGCTTCTCTCGATCTCTGATACGATCCCTGCAATTTCTTCTGCGGAATGTACGGATTCGTCTGCCAGCTTTCTGATCTCCTGTGCCACCACTGAGAAGCCTTTACCTGCTTCTCCGGCTCTGGCCGCTTCAATGGATGCATTTAAGCTCAGAAGATTTGTCTGTTCAGCGATCTCATTGATCGTTTCTATGATCTTATAGATCGACTTGGACTGACCGGACAGCTTCTCTATCGTTCCTATGATCTTTCCTGTAATTCTGGTTGTGGATCCTGCGCTCTCCCTCAGATGATTAACAGAACTGCGTCCTGTTTCTATTCCACCCTCTGCCTCTCTGGCAAGATCACTGATCTGTGTGGTATTCTCCCCAACCATGCTGATACGTCCAGAAAGAGAATCCATCTGATCCTGGCAGAGTGCTGCTTCTTCATCCAGCCTTGCAACTCCCTGATTGATCTCCCCGATTTCACCCTGGATCCCTCTTGAAGTCTCCAGAAAGCTTCCGGAGGCGCTGATCATCTTTTCAGAAGCTCCTGCAATCTCCCCATCTACATCCTTAAGACCTGTTACCAGCTTCTTCATATGACCTACCATATGGGAAACCCCTTCTGCAAGCAGTCCGAACTCATCTTTTCTTCCTGTCGTTATCTCTACCGTCAGATCTCCTCCGGAAACCTTCTTTAATTTCCTCAGGACATCTCTGATCGCCCTTCCATAGCCACCTGCCAGAAGAAGTCCCATCAGTACTGCTACGATGCAGGCTGCAACTGTCAGGACTACAGACAGCTTCTGGATCTCCCGCGTCTGTCCCACAATGGTTTCTTTGGGGATAAGTGCACAGATATAAGCATTTCTTCCCTCCACCGCGGTGTAGAGGAAGAGATACTTATCCTCTTCTACATAAAAGGCTCCTTCGAGGGCTTCCTCCCCTTCCATTGACCTGATATTTTCAAAGTAATCCTTTCCCACAAACACAGTTCCCTCTTCCGGCTTCTGTGATGCTGAAGAAAGATATTCTGTGCCATCACCCGTCACAAGTCCTACAATGCTGCCTTCTCCTCCCTCTAACGAAGACAGTGTGCTTTCTACTACCTCCTTACTAATATCCACAAGCATGACTGTCCTGGTATTCACAAAGTATTTGGCAAGTCTCACACCATATTTGCTGCTGTCTGTCTTCAGCTTTTCATCCAGGTCACACCTGTTTCCAAATAAAAAATAATGGTACTGATCCCCGGCTACCTGTTCCCCTTCCGAAGTTGCGATATAAGCAGAGTAAAGACCAGGTTCCTTCGTCTGGGTTGTTGTGATCGACGTATGCTCGTCCGACAGGAAATAAATATTTGTGATCAGACTGTTTGCAACCACCTCATGATCCAGTGTATCCTGAAACTGCCTTGGGATATAGGCATAGGACGAATCCATATTTAATACCCCTTTATAATATTTCACCAGGGTTTCATCTGTCAGATAATCCTTATAGGTACTCTGCACCATATCTACTGAAAGTGCAAAATAACTGTTCATCATCTCCATTGTCCCCAGTGTGGATTTTTCATAGCTTTCTATGATCTGCGCAGATGCCTTCTGATAAGAGGATGCCCCAAGCACCAGGATAAATGCAACCGGCACCAGAAATGCCAGGATCATCCGAAAACTCATCTTCCTGAAAAATATAACTTTCTTTTCTTTTTTCCCTTTTCCCATAAGAAACCTCCATTGCGAAACTTTCGTAAATTTTCGCATCTTTCTTTTATTATACACAACAGATCTCTGTTTGAAAAGAGAAAAAGGCACCCAGATCTTAAAATCTGAATGCCTCATAGATCACTTGTATTCTTTATTTTACTTAATCAATCTCACAGATCCATCCTTCGGGAGCCTTAATGGTTCCCATCTGGATACCTGTTAATGTATCATACAGCTTCCTGGTGATCGGTCCCATCTCTGTGCCATAGCAGATCTCCCTGCCATGATCTACGATCTTGCCAACCGGTGAGATAACTGCTGCTGTTCCGCAAAGTCCACACTCAGCGAACTCTCCGATCTCATCAAGATATACCGGTCTCTCCTCTGCTTCCAGTCCAAGGTATTCTTTTGCAACCTGGATCAGTGAACGACGTGTGATAGAAGGCAGGATACTGTCTGACTTGGGAGTTACTACCTTGCCATCCTTTGTAATGAACAGAAGATTTGCCCCACCTGTCTCCTCGATCCTGGTTCTGGTAGCTGCATCCAGATATACGTTCTCATCATAGCCCTGCTTATGAGCATCTACGATCGCATGAAGGCTCATTGCATAGTTCAGACCAGCCTTGATATGGCCTGTTCCGTGCGGTGCTGCCCTGTCGAAATCACTGACACGGATGGTGATCGGCTTAGCGCCGCCCTTGAAATAAGGACCAACCGGTGTGGTCAGGATCCTGAACTGGTATTCATCAGCAGGCTTTACACCGATAACAGGGTTGCTGCCAAACATATAGGGACGGATATATAAGGTAGCACCACTTCCATAAGGAGGCACGAAGGCTTCATTCGCCTTAACAGTCTTCTTAACTGCTTCAACGAACTTGTCCTTAGGATAAATGGGCATCTCAAGACGAGCTGCACTCTGCTCCAGTCTCTCACCGTTTAAGTCGGGACGGAAAGTTACGATCTTACCATCCTTAGTAGTATATGCCTTCAGACCTTCAAATACAGTCTGTGCATACTGCAGAACACCTGCACATTCATTAAGGACTATATTAGCATCGGTTGTGAGGGTTCCCTCATCCCATGCACCATTCTTATAGTTGGAAACGAATCTGTAATCTGTCTGTAGATAGCCAAAGCCAAGATTGGCCCAATCAATATTTTTCTTTTCCATACTGTTACGCTCCTCTCCTGTGTAGAACCATATTGAATTTTTTTTATTATTATCCTTTTCCTAAAAAAAGTCAATAGTTCTTTGGTTTTCCCTATTTTCTGCGTTCATACTTCTGAAAATGATAGGTGATATCGAAATACACCTGCTCATCACTCTCACCAGTCAGCTCCCACTCCGGATCCTCCTCCAGATTTGGGAAAAAGGCATCTGCCTCATAGGCACGGTCTATCTTTGTGATATGTGCGGTATCACAGTAAGGCAGAAGCTGTCTGTAAACACTCTCCCCGCCGATCACATATACATCCTCTGTGTCGTAGTCCTTCAGTCTTTCGAGAAGCTCTTCGATACTGCTGAACACCTCTGCATCCTTCACCTTGAAATTCTCATTTCCGGACAGAATCAGATTCTCCCTGTTCTTAAGCGGCAGTCCCCCCGGAAATGTCTGCAGTGTCTTCCGCCCAAGGATCACGACCTTTCCTGTCGTTTCTTCCCGGAAAAATTTATGATCTGCCGGAATCCTCACAAGGAGCTCATTCCTGTTTCCAATAGCCCAGTTTTCATCTACCGCTGCAATTACATTCATGTATTTATCCTCATTTTCTTTCTGTTTTTAAATAGCGATCGGTATATTTGTGATCTGCTCTCCCGTCACATAATTTTCCACGCTGACATCATTTCTCGAAAATTTATAGAAATCCCTGATCTCCGGATTCAGATGAAAGGTGGGAGCCGGGTACTGTTCTCTTGCTATCAGCTCCTTTATGACCGGAATATGTCTGTCATAAATATGGGCATCTGCGATCACATGCACAAGCTCCCCTGCATTCATATCACATACCTGTGCCAGCATATGGACAAGCACTGCGTACTGGACTACATTCCAGTTATTGGCCGCCAGCACATCCTGGGATCTCTGGTTCAGGATCGCATTCAGTGTCAGCTTATCCTCTCCCTTCTTCTGGGTCACATTGAAGGTCATGCTGTATGCACAGGGATACAGGTTCATCTCATGAAGATCCTCATGCACATAAATATTGGTCAGGATCCGGCGGCTGAACGGATTGTTCTTCAGATCATAGATCACCCTGTCCACCTGATCCATCATGCCTTCCTTATATTGATGCTTCACACCAAGCTGATAGCCATAGGCCTTACCGATGGAACCGTTCTCATCGGCCCATTCATCCCAGATGTGGCTGTGAAGATCGTGGATATTGTTGGATTTCTGCTGCCAGATCCAGAGCATCTCATCCGTTGCACTTTTCAGCGCAGTCCTCCTTAATGTGATCAGGGGAAATTCCTTTGAAAGGTCATACCTGTTTACCACCCCGAATTTCTTGATGGTATAGGCCGGTGTCCCATCTTCCCAGTGAGGTCTTACCTTTTCCCCCTCTGTGCTGGTGCCATTCTCCAGAATATCCCTGCACATATCCACAAATATCTTATCTGCCATACTCATAATACACGATTTTCCTTTCAGTTCTCCCATTTATCACAAAGGGAATTGATCTGGTCCGCAAACTTGCCAAGCTCTTTATTCGGCCTTCCCTCACACTTCTGGATGACAGAAAGAAGTCTCTGGCCTGCTGCCACAAGTCTTGCAAACACATCGGATACCGCCTTTGCTTTTTTCTTCAGTGCCACCGGCTCTGCCTCATAGACAAATTCGCCGGTCAGCAGATCAAATTCCGTTCCGCTGTAAGGAGCATAGGCCTGATAGCCGTACTCCTTTTTCAGACATTCCGTAAAGGACATACATACGCTGTCCTCACCATGAACCACAAATACTCGCTCCGGCTTCTCCGTAAAGCCCTGCAGCCAGTCGATCAGTCCGTTTTTATCTGCGTGTCCGGACAATCCCGTAAGGGATCGGATACCTGCCCGTACCGCAATAGGTTCCCCAAACAGCTTTACTTCATCAATGCCCTCCACAAGACTTCTGCCAAGCGTACCCACTGCCTGATAGCCGACAAACAGGATCGTACTGTCCTCTCTCCACAGATTATGCTTCAGATGATGACGGATACGGCCTGCATCGCACATACCGGAAGCTGAGATGATAACCTTTGGTGTACTGTCAAAGTTGATAGCCTTGGACTCCTCACTGGTAATGGAAAGCCGGAGGCCTGAAAAAGAAATAGGATTGATCCCTTTCTTTACCAGCTCCATGGCCTCCTCATCAAAGCAGTCTGCTTCATTCTGATGAAAAATGCCGGTAGCCTCTACCGCCAGAGGACTGTCCACATAAACCGGGAAGTCCTCATGCCCTTCCACCAGTCTGTTTTCTTTTATTTTTCTGATAAAGTACAGCATCTCCTGGGTTCTTCCGACAGCAAAGGAAGGAATCACCACATTACCGCCTTTATCAAAGGTTTCCTTCAATATCCCGGTCAGTTCCCTTATATAATCAGGACGTTCTCCCGGATGCAGTCTGTCACCATAGGTGGATTCCATGACAACATAATCTGCTTCCTGCGTCTTCTGCGGATCCTTGATCAATGGCTGGTTTTTATTTCCGATATCCCCGGAAAAGACGATCTTTTTCGTGACCCCCTCTTCAGTGATCCATACCTCGATACTGGCTGAACCAAGAAGGTGTCCCACATCCGTAAACCGTATCTCGATCCCATCGCAGAGGGGCATCTTCTTTCCATAGGGACAAGGCACAAGCCTGTTGATCGCATTCTGCGCATCCTCCATTGTATATGGCGGTTCATAGGGCTCCTGTCTGGCATTCCTCTTTGCCTTACGGTTCTTCCAGTCCGCCTCCTGCATCTGGATGTGCGCACTGTCGCGCAGCATGATGCTGCAAAGATCCGCAGTTGCCTCTGTTGTCAGGATCTGTCCGTGAAATCCTCTCGCCGAAAGCTGTGGCAGCATACCGGAATGGTCAATATGTGCATGGGTCAGAAGTACATAATCAATCATGGACTCTGCCACAGGAAGCGGTGCATTTTCAAACACATTAACGCCCTGCTCCATACCGTAATCCACCAAGATATGCTTCCCACATGCATAAAGATAATGACAGCTCCCTGTAACCTCATGATCTGCCCCTATAAACATCAGCCTCATGCCATTTCCTCCAATCTGTTCCTAAGCTACAAATTCCTTCACAATATAACAAAGTATACCATATCTGAATATAATATAGCAAACCTTATAAGGACACTTACAATGCTTTCGTCTTTTCTGACCTTTCTTCTTTTCTGCATTGCGCTTTCTGCAGACACCTTTACCGCAGGGCTATCCTATGGCAGCTCCGGTGTCAGGATCCCTGCTCCCTCAAAGCTTATTCTGGCCCTCGTTTCCGGTCTCATGTTTACCCTTTCTGTTTTTTTCTCCGTTTTTCTCTCAGTGCATTTTCCGGAAAAAGCAGTCCTTCTTCTTTCCTTTCTGATCTTTTTCTGTCTTTCTCTTTATAAGGGCTATGATGCCCTGTCCTTCAGGAGCCGTGGCAGATGCGGACAGAAAAAAGCACTGGCCAGAGCTCTTACCACCGATTCCCTTTCCCGCAGGATTAACTATGTAAAGCCCTCTGTCCTTTCTGTGAAGGAAGCCTTCCTGCTCTCCCTTGTCCTGTCTCTTGACAGTCTTACCGCAGGCGCCGGTTATCAGCTTAATCTTCCTCCGCTCCCTGTCATACTGCTGCTTTCCTCCGCGATCCACCTTTTGTCCCTGATCCTCGGACTCTCCTTAAGCAGACGGCTTCTCAGGAAGCATTCATGCATACTCTCTCTTCTCCCGGCCCTGTTCTTTCTCTTTCTTGCCCTGTCCAGGCTTTTGAAATTCCTGTACTCCTGACAGCCTTGCAGAAAGCACCAGCAGTTCATGCACCACAAGCGGCATGGATGACAGCAGAAGCAGAAGCCCCCATTCCTCCAGGGTAAGACGGCTTGTGCCAAACAGCTCCACAAAGTACGGAATTTCCGTCACCATCACCTGCAAAAGGATGCCAACCACGAAAGATGCCAGCATATAGGGATTGTTCCGGTGATTCATCCTAAACAGGGATTTATTCACGTCCCTCATACCGATGGCATGCATCAGCTGACTCATGCCAAGAACTGTAAATGCATGAGTCTGTGCTTTATTCAGCACACTGGTTACCATAAGCATCTTTCTTATATTATCAATACTCACCGGCAGTCCCCTTACAAGAAGCTCCCGGTATGGCACCGTCAGAAATGCCAGCAGGCTGATACTTCCGATCACAACCCCATAGCAGAGCATACAGGAAAGTCCTCCCTGTGCAAACAGGCTTTCCCTGCTTTTCCTTGGCGGCTGTCCCATCAGCTCTTCTGTATCATTTTCATCTGCTCCAAGGGCAAGCGCCGGCAGCGAATCCGTGATCAGATTGACCCAGAGAATATGGCTTGCCTTTAAAGGCGGCAGAAATCCCGCAAGAACTGCTGCCAGCATGGTCATGATCTCCCCGAAATTGGAGGATAAAAGGAACAGGATCGTTTTCCTGATATTTTCATAGATTCCACGTCCCTCCCGCATGGCCTTCTCTATGGTTGTGAAATTGTCATCCGTCAGCACCATGTCTGCCGCATTTCTGGCAACATCCGTTCCTTCCTTTCCCATGGCGATCCCTACATCCGCCGCTTTCAGGGATGGTGCATCATTAATGCCATCTCCTGTCATGGCCACGATCCTGCCCTTTTTCCGCAGGGCTTCCACGATCCTTACCTTATGCTCTGGTGATACCCGTGCAAACACGCGGATCTCTTCCACCCTGTCCTCCCATTCTCCTTCAGAAAGAACTGCGATCTCATCCCCTGTCATGCACTGGCTCCTTACATCTGCAATCGACAGCTCCCTTGCAATGGCAAGTGCGGTATCCACATGATCCCCTGTGATCATCACAGTATTAACGCCAGCCCGCCGGAAGCTCTGAACTGCCTCCCTGACACCTTCTCTAGGTGGATCGATCATACCGGTAAGTCCAAGAAATGTGAGGTTCTCCTCGGAAAGCAGCTCCTTCTGTGAGCCGGTTTTCCCCTCTGTCTTCATAGCAAAGGCCAGCACCCGCAGAGCCTCACCCGCCATTTTCTCCGCCGCCTTCATGACCTCCTTCTTCTCCCGTTCAGAAAAGGGAAGTTCCCTTCCATTGCGGTACTGCCTGCTGCACCGCAGGAGGATCCCATCTGCTGCCCCCTTGCAGTATGCCACAAGGCTCCCTTCCCGCTCCTGTACTGTAGTCATGCGCTTTCTCTCAGAATCAAAGGCTCTCTCCGCCACTCTTCTGTACTTCTGCCCATAAGCTTTTCTGTCGTATCCATACCCATCTGCATAGGCAAGAAGGGAAATCTCTGTAGGATCTCCGATCCGCTCTTCAAGGTCAGCATCATTGCACAGAACACAGCTTTCCAGGAAATATTCATGTCCCTTTCCGGTAACATCACCTGCATCCACGATCCTGCCATCCAGATAGCACTTCTTTACCGTCATCCGGTTCTGCGTCAGTGTTCCTGTCTTGTCCGAGCAGACCACGTTCACCGCCCCCAGTGTTTCCACTGAAGGAAGCTTCCTAATAATGGTTCCTGCCTTTACCATCCTGGAAACGCTGAGTGCCATCACGATCGTCACGATCGCAGGCAGTCCCTCCGGCACTGCTGCTACTGCCAGTGAGATCGCAGTCAGGAGCATTTCCCCGATATTCCGCTTCTGTACAACCGCCACCAGAAACAAAAGGAGACAGAGCATCACCGCCCCGATACTGAGTATCTTTCCAAGATCGGAAAGCCGTTTCTGCAAGGGTGTCAGCTCTGCCCCCTTCTCCTCAATAAGGCCTGCGATCCTGCCGATCTCTGTATCCATACCGGTAGCAGTCACCACTCCCCTGCCCCTCCCGCAGGTTACCATAGTGGTCATATAAGCCATATTCTTCCGGTCTCCCGGATTTTTCACCTTTTCTGTCAGAGCCGTGTCATTTTTTTCTGAAGGAAGGGATTCTCCCGTCAGTGCCGCTTCTTCTATCCTCAGATTTACCGTCTCTGTCAGCCGGATATCTGCCGGCACCTGTCTTCCACTGTCAAGCAGGACAATATCCCCCGGCACCAGAAATGCACTGTCGATCTCCTGCTCCCTGCTGTCCCGGACAACAATCGCTTTTGGGCTTGTCAGCTTTTTCAGCGCTTCAATAGCCCTCCTGGCTTTTCCCTCCTGGATCACACCCATACACGCATTCAAAAGGATCACTGCCCCAATGATGCAGGCATCTCCCGCTTCCTTCAGAAACAGCGACACCACAATAGCCGCCATCAGGATATAGATCAGAGGATCGCACAGCTGCTCAAAAAAGAGCTGCAGAACCGGTTTCCTTTTTCCTTCTAAAATCCTGTTTTCTCCATTTTCAAGAAGACGTGCCTTTGCCACATCCTCTTTAAGTCCATCCTGCAGACTGGTCGTAAACAGCTTTTCCAGTTCTCTGACGCTTTTTTCTGTATACATAACAAATCCCTCCTGTACCCCTATTTATATGCGGGATACGGAGGGATTAGACTACCTATTGACCAGTAGGCTGTGTGTAATCATCCATATAAGTGTCATTGCATCTGGTACAGCGGTACAGCGTATAACCGGCGCTTGTGGCTGTAGGCGGGATCACAACGGATCTGTAATTGTGTTTATTTGGATCAACCGGGATCTGTTCTGCATAGGTACTGCCGCAGCTGCATACATATGACCGGATCCCCGGCTGTGTACAGTTGGCCTCCTGTAATACATAGGAGGTGTAATTATGCACATGGGGTGTGGCGCTTGGTGATGCTGTTGCACTCGGTGATGCCGTTGCCGCAGCTGTAGCTGTAGGGGATGCGCTTGTCCCAGCTGAAGCACCTGCCGTTGCCGCAGCTGTTGCCGAAGGCGATGCACTTGGTGTTACCGGCGGGATAGACCTGGTGTCCAGTACCACACCACAGACAGTACAGGTTCTCTGCTCAGTTCCCGACTGCTTCTCTGTTGCTGCTTCTGCCACTGTCCAGTCTGTTGCAATATGTCCCATAGCCGGGATCGGCTCGGTATAAAAGCTGCCGCAGCTGCAGGTATATTTCCTGAGGCCTGCCAGCACACAGGTAGGCTCTCTTTCTACAGAAGCAATATAGTCATGCACATGGGATGCGGCCGATGCGGAGCCTCCTTTATAAGGCACAACCTCCTGTGCTACCACCTCATCACAATAAATACATTTCTTAACCTTTAATCCTTCCTTATCTGCAGTGGCCTCTCTCACAGTTTCCCAGCTGTCCTCTGCCACATGACCAGTAGAGGGGCTATCCACGTAATAAACATCCCCGCAGATATCACAGGTATATTTCAGCCTGCCTGCCTGATAACAGGTAGCCTTCTTCTCCACGGTCTCTTTGTAATCATGTACATGATCTGTTGCAGTAGAAGGGCTGTGCTTCTTTGTATCGCCGGAAAGATCTGACGGTGTCTGATCCGTACTGCCTGTCTGATCCGGCAGGATCGTCGGAACCGGTGCAAGGGAAGGCGCATCCGCAATATCCGCCTCCTGCGTACTGTCCGGCTTCACGTTGTCTGCCATCTTCTGGCTCCCACTGCCACCGATCACTGTATAACCGATAATTCCTATTGTTGCAAGGCAGGCGATCACTGCTAATACCCCCAGGATCCCTGTCAGCACCTTCATCACACTTCCCATAGCTGTTTCCTCTTATGATCTTCTTATATGAAGATATTTTATCATACTTTATCTTATTGTTCTATCTGAAATTATCCCTATTTCTTCCCTGCTTTTTCCCTGCTCTTCGGCACTTTTCCCTGTAGCATAATCGATAATGATGCCGGGCTGTATATTATAAAGAAAAACATGATAACAGATCGCTTTCCCATGATCCTCCACAGAATATGCTTCCATTTCCACACCTCTTGCCACCAGCTCACTTCCTTTAAAATAAGGAGTCACCCGGTAAAGCACATGTCCCTCAGTACGATCCAGATAGCGCATGACCTTTTCCTCCCAGGGCAGCATAGTCGTGGCATTCAGGTACCTGGTTCCGGTGATCAGATTCTTTTCATTGGCCTCCTGCCCGGTCAGGGCATAGGCGATCAGGTGGCTTCTATTATATAAATAGGGCGGACTTTCATCGATCAGACCTTCGTATTTCTTCTGTTTCCATCCGGAAGGGCGTATTTCTCCGATATCCCCTCTTTTTTCTGTCGGCATCATGTCCCCAGACAGCATGGCGACTGCTGTGCCACACCTTGAAAGTCCATCCAGCTCACTGTAATGCTCTCCGGTAATATGGCTCAGCTCCCATTCCGTAAAATTGGGTCTTCCACCATTCAGAACGATATAGTCTTCTCCTGAATAGTCCGGAATACTGTCCGGATCTGCGATACAGGTACTCTCTGAGCCTCCCTCTTCTGGCAGATAGGCTTCGCTTTCATAAGCTGCTGGCTGCTCTTCTTCGTTTTCCAGTATTCCCGGCACGGTAAAGCTTAACAGACAGAGTATCAATATTCCCATCAGGGTACGCATATCACAACACCATGCATGCTTTCTTTTCTTACTTCTTTTCATCAGAATATCTTTCCTGTCAACCAAAAACATACTATAATGATCCCTGTACAAACTACAGCTTACTTAAGGATAACACTTTTATGAACTATTACATGGCTCCCATGGAGGGACTTACCACCTACATTTTCCGCAATGCCTTTCATCAGTACTATGGCGGTATTGACAAATACTTCACACCCTTTCTCTGTAACCGTCATATGAGCAGCAGAGAAAAGAACGATATTCTGCCGGAGCATAACAGAGGGATGTGTACCATTCCCCAGATCCTGACAAACAGAGCAGAGGATTTTCTTTCCCTGTGCCAGGACCTTTCTTCTTACGGCTATGACACTGTCAATCTGAACCTCGGCTGCCCTTCCGGAACCGTTGTTGCCAAGGGGCGGGGTGCCGGCTTCCTTTCCTGTCCTGATGAGCTTGATGCCTTCCTTGACGAAATCTTCAGCAGATGTCCTCTGTCTATTTCCATCAAGACCAGGATCGGCATGGAACAGGAGTCTGAATGGGAAACACTTTTGTCCCTTTATCAGAAATACCCCATTGCAGAACTGATCATCCATCCAAGACTTCAAAAGGAGGGCTATGGCGGTACGCCTCACCTCAGTGCATACAAAAGAGCAGAAGAAATGCTTTCCTGCCCTCTTTGCTATAATGGTGATATTATTTCTCCTGCCACACAGGAAAAGACTCTTAAGACACTTCCCGGCATAAAAACGATCATGCTCGGACGTGGTCTTCTGAAAAATCCGCTTCTTCCTGCACTTCTCCGTCAGGAAAATACGGATCCCTCCACGCTGAAAAGCTTCCACGATACCATTCTGGACGGATATCTTTCCATCATGTCTGGTGATATGAATACATTATACAAAATGAAAGATCTTTGGACATTCTTCGGTCAGAGCTTCGATGGTGCTGAAAAGTACCTGAAGGCTATCCGCAAGGCCAGAACTGTCACTGATTACCGACTCGCTGCCAATGCCATATTCCGCACCTGCAGAGTCATCCTTCCAGCTCCTTCTGATCCCTGGTAATGTTTTTCATCCATTTGAATTTAAAATAATGAGCAAATACCACCGGCATCTTTTCAAACTCATCCAGCGTCATCACAAAATAAACCCATACCGGCGGCAGCTTCAGCACATACGCAGCGATCGCCATCAATGGTACTGATACTCCCCACATAAACACCGTATCCACTACCATGCCGAACTTCGCATCACCACCGCCACGAAAGCACCCGCAGATCAGACAGGTATTAATACCTTCCCCTACCAGTCTCCAGGTGGTCATGATCATAATGATCCCCAGATAATATATCGCTGTCTCTGTCAGCTTATCACGATAAAACTGTACCATAAACGGACGGATCGCCAGGATCACGCAGCAGCCCAGAAGACTTACGATCACAGTAAGCCATAGTATTCTTTTCGCATATACCTTCGTATCCTCCATCCTGTTTTCACCAAGCGTCTGACTGACAATGATCGTTGTGGCATTAGAAAAGCCACGGCAGACAATGGCACCCATATTGACCACCATGACAGCTACTGCATTGGCCGCTACCATATCATCTCCGATATGTCCAAGGATCGCCGTACAGGTCGTGGCTGCCATTCCCCACATCAGATCATTCACCACAGACGGTGCACTGATCTTCAAAAAATCTTTAAAAAGAACACCTGACCGCCTGAACAGATTCTTCAGCCGGAATTTAATATCCTTACCTGCTGCAGAATACACAAAACACAGGATCACTTCCACTGCTCTTGCCGATACCGTGCCAAGTGCTACTCCTACAACACCCAGTCTTGGCAGTCCAAACAGCCCAAAAATAAAGGCTGCATTCATCAGCACATTGACTAACAGGGAAACCACATACAGCGCAGAAGGAAAAACGATCTTCCCTACACTGCGCAGGGCACTCACAAAAACCTGTGAGAATCCCATGAACACAAAGGAAAAGGAGAGCACCTTCAGATAAGCTGCTCCTTCCTTTATGGTCTGTGGACTGTCAGTAAATATCTTCATGATCGCTTCCGGTGCAAAAAAAGAAAACACAAAAAACAGAAGTGAGATCAGGATCGCCACTCTGGCTGCCAGTCCAATGATCCTTTCAACTGTCTGCTTGTCTCCTTTTCCAAAGTATTGGGCGCAGAGCACGCTTGTCCCTATCCCAAGTCCATAATAAAAGCAGAACAGCACAAAGGTATACTGATTTGCCAGAGACGAGGCCGCCATGGCTGTCTGGCTCACATAACCAAGCATGATCGTATCCGCTGAATTCACCAGCGTACTGATCAGGTTCTGTATCATGATCGGAAATGCCAGCTTCAGGGCATATAATAAAAACTGTTTTCTGTCCAACCGCTCTTTCATCTTTTATCACCATTAAAATCTCGTTCCACATTTGGGACAATATTCAAAATCCTCTGCCGTCTCAAAGCCACAGCACTGACAATGTTTATACGCACCATAAAAGCTGCCATAGCCTCCCCTGTTTACTCTGGTCAGATGTTCCTGCCGTATTTCCACAGGCTCCCCGTGGGAAATTGCTTTTCCAATCTCCGGATCCAGTTCATACAGGGCATGGCAGCAGCTTGTCTGCACGTAATAATGCTTATTCCATTTCAGGCAGGGGATCAAAAACAGGGAAAGCACCGTATAGGTCATAAAAACCTGATATCTCCCATATTTTCCACACAGATTACAGATAATCGTCTGTGTAAGATCAAAATCCTTCCTGCCATCCGTAATACCCATCATAAAAAACATGGCACTTCTCCCTATCTTACCATTTTATAAAATTTTGTCCATCATTTTCTTGTGATATAGTAATCACAGTATTCAGCCCCCTCGGCAACCGATTTTTCCCTGTGATAGCATACTCCCCGGATCCCTGTGGTGTAAATCTTGTCAATGGCACACATGACCGGTGCTTCTCATGATCGCTTCCCGGTTCCGCCATATGATCCTTGGCAGTCCAGGGATCCCGGTAAGGGCTGCCAGCTTTGCTTTCACTGCTTCCCCGGCAGAGGGCGCATAGTCCATCATAAGCTTTAAGGCCTCTTCTTTCGAACCCTTCTCCTGCAGTGCCAGATAAATGCCGGCCATGGGATATGCTACATTTCTGGCATCCTTCACAGCTCCTTTATTCTCTCTGATCAGCTTCATACTGTAGTTTCCCGCTTTTTTCCACAGTGCAGCTCCGTCCTGTTCACCGAATTTTGCAAGAATAACTGCTTTCAATCCGGCAAAGAACATATTTTTGTCCAGGATATTTTTCATAGGTATTTTATTTCTTTCCCTTATATCTATCTTGTAACGCCTCTCTGATAATCATTCTATCATATATCAGACGCATAAAAAAGAGGCCTGTAACCCAAGTGAATCACATTCCTCTTTCCGTAAATCCATAGTTATATTATGTTTCAAGTGATAGTATTACTGCTTTCCGCTCCACATCCCGTACATTTGCCTTCTGAAAATTTATGGGGTTCTGTTTCCTCATGCCCACAACGCTTACAGACACACTTATGTTTTTCTGAATCGACCGGCTGCAAATCACTATATTCTGGATGACTGCATGTCATTTTACAAATTTCACACGTTCCCGTTCCCGCATTCCATTTATGCTCACATTGCCTTTTGCAGAACTCACATACCCCATTGTTAAACTTACATTCTTCCTCTGCAGGATAATCGCAGTTCTTACACGTTTTCAAATGCATATTAGTTTTATTAGGCAATATGTCATATTTAAATCCACCATCATGCTTACATGTTTCCTCAGGTTTCGGTGCCGGATCTGATGGCTTTGGTGCTGGTGGTACTTCCGTTGGTGCTGGTGTTTCTGAAGGCTTCGGTGCTTCTGAAGGTGCCGCTGTTGCTTCCGGCTTACTCTCTGTCTTAGAACTCTCTGGCACACTGGCCGGAACAGAAATCGTTTCTTCTGCTGGATCTGCCAGTACGGATTCCGGCACTGCGGGCTTTGCAATCACCTGTCCGTTCATTCCACTCACCGTAATTCCTGCCTTTGTTACAGCATCGATCGTTGTTAGTTTTCTGTTCTCATTGATACCATAATTGGCGTAATGCACATAATATGCCACCAGATCATCCCCGAACGCATTCTGAAGATCCGGATAAGCAGAAATATAGGCGAACACATTAAATGCCGGATTTATCTGTGTTCTTCCTTCCTTTAATCCATGGGTAATATAATGATTCCAAAGAGCCTCCCTGTCATTTCCATATGCCTTGGCAACATCAGGATAAGCCTTGGCATATATATTTACATCAAAAATCTTTTTCAGAGCTTCCAGATCTTCTGCTGAATAGTTGATCTTGTATCCCGCAGCAATTTTCTGCAGTGAATCTTTAGGTATTTCTGTCTTGTTTTTATCCAGTATATTAGAAGTATACAATGCCCCCATATTATTCTTGACTATCATTGCAGCATCTGCTGTCATTACCGGGCAAAGACTCACGGTCAGCGCCAGTACCAGTGCTAAAATTCTCTTTCTCATACTGTATTCTCCTTTTACATTTTATAACTGAATTCCCTGTGAGAATATTTTAGCACGTGGAAAACCTGTGTGCAATTACTTTGCAGGCCTCATGTTGTTCTTTCTAAGTCCAATTTTCACTTTTTCTAATTGTTTTTTCAGTTCTTGAAAGTGGCCGTCCCCAAAAGACTTATCTAAAAAATATTGTATAACAAAATTAAAAGTTGGGTAAAATATATCGAATAAAATTTGAGGACAGAATAACCTCATAGCATTGAATTAGTATACTATGCAACACGCAAATAAAAAAGTCCAGTAACTACTGGACTTTCAGACTGTAGACAAAGCTCCTTCCTGTGAGGGAGCTTTGTCTACAGTCTGTTTATTTATC
>ERZ1673743.1102-NODE-1102-length-32347-cov-14.445869_pt1 | contig 32347 bp, 19 predicted proteins | sample MGYA00580197_ERZ1673743 | MGnify/ENA primary metagenome ERZ1673743 (study PRJEB41218, sample SAMN15661795) | gut metagenome | host: Homo sapiens | place: Canada: London | collected 2015-08-20/2019-03-30 | study: EMG produced TPA metagenomics assembly of...
ACTTTTTGAAACGCATCGTTTTTGTTAAGCGGCACGTCTGGTTTTTCCGGATTTATTTTCCGCTTCGGGATAAGTATTGCTCTGCAGAGATTTTGCCAGTACACTGAAGAATGCCGGAAGCCGATTGATAGTTTCGTCGGAAACGTCTGGGAGGAGTTCAGTGCATGAACGATCGGTAAATACAGTTGTCAGCTGTTCGTCAAGCGGGTCTTCCGCAGCATGGAAAAATTCCATCTCGTCGCAACTGACGAAATCATATAATCCGCTTTTAACTTTGAATTGAACAGCTGCAGGCACAATCGAATCGTTCAGCAATATCCTGTGGCTGCCTCCTGCTCCCTTAAAATCATAATCTTGTATATGAACAAAATCCGTACTTCCTTGGGGCTTGATGTAAAGTTCGAATGCTCCGAAATTACCGTTACCATTTCGACTGTGATACAGGATATAGTCCAGTGTAAGCTTATTCTGATCGAATTGATATTCAAGAGTAACGGGGAATTTTGCAGATTGATTCCATGTGGAATGATAACAGGTTCCACCGAACTGCCCGTCATAAGATTTCGATATATCCTGCCCCGGCTGATGGTCGGTATCGCGTCCGCCGCTAACTTTCAGCTTTACATCCTTCTCCAGATTTATCTCCGAAATATCATTCGGTTTCTGGACTTGCGGCACCGGCTCTCCCTGTAGCTCCCTGTCATCACTCTTGCAAGCATAAAAAGTAGTGATTCCAGCCAGCAGAACAAGAGATATATTCCATTTTATTAAAAAAAAGGTCTTCATGATATGGGTTATATATTAGATTTATATAAAAAATAGCAGAGTTGAATGGATTTGCTCAACTCTGCTTATTATTGGTTATACTACTTCTTATTCGCCGTAGAATGTCAATTCATGCAGGTTGAAGTAAGAAGCGGAGTTGGTCATGTCCCCGGCTGCACTTACCAATACTGCAAATCGTACGTATGAGAAGCCTTCTTCATCAGTGAAAATGGCTGAAGAGTATTTCGTGTTTCCACTACCGGGTAAACCTTTATTGATATCTTGTAATTTTCTCCAAATACTGCCGTCGTCGCTAACAAATAGACTGATAAAACGGGGAGCACCGTTTCCGTTTTGCTTACGTGTCCAGTAGTCGAAAGATAGGCTGTGGAGCGTTTTGCCAATATTTAAATCGATGTAGTTTCCGTAAACTGCATCTTGAACCGGAGCGCTCCATTTTGAATGGAAATAGCCAGTCCCCTCCAAATCACCGTCTATCAAACCCGACAAACCTGTTCCGTCACCGTCTTCAACGGAATTGGTTGAAAGTTGGCTAACTTTCAAATCCAGCTTCTTAGGAACGTACTTCACGCCTAGCAGAACAATATCATTTTGTGTATCAGTCTCAAAATTCTTGTTCGACAAATTGCACAAATGAAGCGGTAAAATATATTCACCACACGACAATTTGCTTGCGTCGATAGTCACCGACAGGCTCATTGAAGTAGCGTCCTTTGGGAATGAAATACCTTTTCCATTAAATTTGTATGCTTTTTCCGGAAGCAGAGTGAATTTGTTATCAAACTTAGCGTTATATTCGTTGAATGCCTGTATAGCCTGTTCATCTGTGTTCGCATCGAAGGTGAAGTCCCATTGATTCGGCATTGGGAACGTCACATTGAATTCTGCCGTCTGAGTTTGGGGATCACTCGAGGTGAAGGAAGAAACCATAGCAAACTTGTTGCCGTCTGCTAAATTAAAGGCTATAGTTGGTGTTTCAACATCCAGTTGGATAAGCAGTAAATTGTTTTTTACTGTACAGTCCGAACTTACCATACGGATGGGAAGTACATATTTTTTCTGCGTTTCGTCCATTAATTTCTTGATGTCGACCGTCTTTAAGGTGACTTCACCAAACTTGTATGTTTCATCTGAAGCGAAGTTCAGTTGCGTTTCATGGATTTTATATTTGTCAGCAGGAAGATACGACTCAGCCACATTGTTGTCTTTGGCATATGTATTGAACTCTTCTTCTGCCATTACTTCGATCTTGGCTGTTGCCGCGTTTCCGACTTCCGAACCGCCTTTCATCACAGTAAACTTGTACACTGCATCTTCACCGGTAGTGTAAAGTGAGAGGCGCTGCATGCCATATTGCTTGAGATTCAAAATGTGATGATATTCTGACGGAACTAGGTCATCGTATGTCTCGCAACTTGAAAACGTCAGTATGCCGCACATCAAGCATGAAAAAAATGCTGAATTTTTCATTATCTTTAGTATAAATAATTATAAGATTAATAACCTGGGAATTGTACAAATTGAGGACCTTTGTAGATTTCATTTTCAAACACCGGAGATGCATACATACGGTTGTGCCATGCAAAAGGCTGGCTGATGAGCACCGGTTTGTTGAATTCTTCAAAAGTAGGATCCTTTTTCTGTAAGGCATTCAGTCCCATACGCACTCCGTAGCTCATGGTTTGAGGAGCAATCATCCAGCGACGAATATCAAAAAAACGGTGACCTTCCAGCCACAGTTCATTGTTACGTTCGTTGCGTACCCATTCTTCCAGTGATTGAGTAGACAGGTCGGTGTGTGTCAATAGTCTTACTCCTGCACGTTCACGAATAACATTCAAGTTTTTAAGCGCATTTTGCTCATCCTTTAATGCTGCATAGCATTCTGCCAGATTCAGATACAATTCAGCCATACGGATTAATGGCCTGGGTTTGGATTCATTTTGCTCACCACCAGGGGTTTGACGATAGTTGGCCGGGAAGAACTTTTGGTTCAGGAATCCTGTTTCGCAGTTGTCTCTGTTGAACAAATCAGGGTTATACCCGTGTAACTCTGAATTCCTCATTTGCAATTTAAGCGGTTGACCATCGGACAGTTCATTGCCGAAATCACCGTCATCGAAAGCTACCCAAGCATAAAATCTGGGTTCGCGGTTTGTGTTGAAGTTAATAATGCCCGGACGGTCCTTGATTTCGGCAGACTGATAGTATTTGGCATCTTGCCAGTCATTGACAGGTGTTCCGTCCTCTTTATAGAAACGGGCTAAAGCATTCAATGTAGGGGCAATTCCCGACCATCCGCCTTTCCAAGTGCCCTGATTGTTCTTGATGGTGCGGTGAGGCAGTGACCCCACCAGGTAGTTACCTTGGTTAGCCAATCCCCAGATTGTTTCTGTGTTACCTTGGTTTACTTTGGTAGTGACCATATAACGCATCAGCATTACATGTTTCAGGAATTCCTTGTTCTTTTCAGCATCTGAGCCTGTCAACGGTTTGTTGGGCACGAAAGGCAACTCTACCTTTTGCTGTTCCCTCAGTTGCTCTGATTGTTCCAGAGTGAAAAGCTTATGTCCGGCAGCCTCGGCTTCTTTCAGGGCGCTCTGACAAGCTGACAAGGCTCTGCGCCATTTCTCTTCATCATAGTTCACACTTACCAGTTCCAATCCATAGCCCGGAGTTTCATAGTTCTTATTTTTCCAGTCTCTGTAAGGGAATCCACCATTCCACAATTTAGAAGCAGCATACAGTCTCAAACGCGCCTGCAAAGCTCTGACCATCGGGCGAGTAGCACGGCCCCAATCGTCTCCTTCGCGGGTAGCAGGCAGGTTGGCATAGGCTTCTTCAAATTTATTGTAGCACCACTCTGTCACGTAGTCATAATGACTTCTGCCCGGAAATTTGCTGGCTGGAGTGTCTTGTTCTATGTAACGGTCGTTAATAGGACACGGACCGTATTGGAACAATACCTGCATGTGATAATAGGCCAGCAAAAAGTCGATTTCAGCTTTCATAGTTACTTTTTCCTCTTCTGATATGGCACGTGCATGGAACAATTCGTTCATGAACAGGTGACACTGACCGACATACCTGTAGTATGACCCCCATCTCCAACCATCAGCCAGGTTGGCGGCTTCGTTCAGATTCCATTGAATTTTTTGTCCTCCGGTTTGCCACAAGCGGGGTAAAACGTATTCGTCCGAACCCATTTCCAATCCTTCATAGTTCATTGGATTTATCACTCCTGCATAACAAGAGTAGAGAAATCCCAATGTTCCTGCACGGTCCTTATTAGCATCTTGCAAGTCGGGTTGTTCGGGTGGCACTATATCCAAATACTCACAAGAAGTCATGCTGCAAGTCATGGCCAATGACAGTAGTGCAACATTTGATAAATTTCTAAAAAAAGACATAATATATTTTTGTTCTTAAAATGTTAATTAAAAGGATAATTGCGCACCGATACAGAAGGTACGTTGCAGCGGGTAGCTGTTCCAACCCAGTTCAGGATCCCACAATTTAAACGGACTGAACACCGCCAGATTGTTTCCAGTAAAGTAGAGGCGTACATGGTCGAAACGGTATCCTATTTCGAGTGTCTTGAAACGCAGGAAGTTACCATTTCTAATCCAGTAAGTGCTGGATTGCGAATTGTTGCTCATCTGTGAATCATTCAATCCCAAACGTGGATATTCCGCATTGGGATTTGGGTTGGCTTCTGTCCAGCGGTTTTCTGCAACGAATTTCATAGCGTTATAGTCATTCTGTCCAAACGGATGTAGCCCGTTGATGTTAATGTCGCGCATAGCCGATCCGTTGAAGAATACACCGAAGTTGAAACGTTTCCAGTCAATGTTCACACCAAAGCCATACTGGATACGTGGCATATTGGCTGTTTTGGAAATCATCACTTGGTCCTTGCTGTCAATCACGCCGTTACCATCGACATCGCGGTATTTGATATCACCCGGCATCGGTTTACTACCTAGATTTTGTGTAGGACTGTTGTCTATTTCTTCCTGGCTTTGGAACAAGCCTTCAGCAATATAACCGTTTCTCCGGTTCAGGGGCTTTCCGGTTGCCGTCTGCCATACGTAAGGATAGATAGGTTCGTCTACGTCTATATATTTGTTCTGTGTGTAGGTAAATGTTCCACGGAAGTCCACAGTCAGATCTTTGGTGAACTGTTTGCGCCAATTGGTACTCACTTCATAACCCCAATTGTCCACTTTACCCTTATTTGACCAAGGTTTGGCTTCGTGGAAGCCCAGTGATTGCGGCCACGCTTCACGATGAAGCAAAATGTTGTATCGCTTGTCATAGAAGAAGTCGAATGTGATGCTTAATTCTCTGAACAGCTCCATATCAAATCCAACGTCTAATTTCTTTACACGCTCCCAACCGCCATTTTGAACGGCCCATTGTTGCACGACGGGGCCATAGTAACTAACATTCAAGTTTTCACCTGTAGTAAATCCCGGACGGCCATTACCAGTAACCTGTACTTGGTCAATGTAAAGGAAGTGAGGTGCATTACTAGGACCTGTCTCGTCGCTACCAACCAAACCGTATGAACCTCTTAGTTTCAAAGAAGAAACGACATCGCTTAGTGGTTCGAAGAATTTTTCGTTGGACACTAACCAGCCTAGAGAAACAGCGGGGAAGAATTCAAAACGGTCACCTTTGCCTAAACGTTCAGTCCCATTGTAACCGAAGTTAAATTCAAACAAGTAGCGTTGGTCGTAATCATAGGTTGCACGTCCGGACAGACCTTGATTGCGGCTGGGCAGCACATCGTTTTTAAATTCACGTTGTGTGTAAAGCAACATGCCCCCAACGTTGTGTTTATCAAAACGGCGGGCATAGTCTATTGTAAATTGCAAGAAGAACGTGTTGTCACCGCCTTTGGTAATACCCGATTGGGCAATATAATCCGTTCCCGATGTACCGAGACGTTCCAGTTCGTATTTATCAGTAGCCGGGTCGTAGCTACCTGTTTTTACCCGATAGAAATAGGGCTCGATAGTACGGGTATATTGGTTGTACGACCAGTTCTTGAAGTTAATCAATGCGGTAGCCTTCAATCCTTTGGTGATGAAATCAAAGTTTTGTGTAATCTTCAAGGAAGTATTCAGTGTGTTTGACTGGTAATTTTTGAATGATGTATTCATAAATGCATACGGGTTTTCCATTAGGGTGTTACCTGTACGGTATGCATTGCCGAAGCGTGGATGCTCGTCACCTTCTTGTGCCGGGAAAATAGCAGGGAAGCTTACCGGATTGGTAGTGCGGGCTTTGGCGAACAAATCAGCGGGGTTATATTGAGGACCGTTGTTGTTTGAGATCTGCGCATTCATCCTCAAATCAATAGTAGTGCTACGCGTCAGCTTGTAACGAATATTGTTTTGGAAATTGTAGGACCAATTGTTAATGTTATTGTTGAAAGAATAGAATTTCTTCGTATTCAACAATCCGGTATCATGGTTTGCCTGAATACTCATATAGTACGTGGCTTTCGAACCACCACCCGATACGTTGATGTTTGCACGTTGGCTCATAGCCATCTTCTTGAAAATATAGTCAGTCCAGTCTATACTGGGGTATATCAGCGGATTGATCCCCTTGCGAGTGTTGTCGATAATTTCTTGGCTGTAGCGTTGAGAAGCATGCGGGTCACGGGTAAGTTGTGCTTCGTTGTACATTTCCATCCAGGTAGCTCCATCCACAAATTCCGGGAAACGGTCCATCACGTTGAAGGAGTTTTCAATGCTGGCGTTCACTTTGGTCGTTTCATTTTCCTTACCGGTCTTTGTAGTGACCAACATCACACCATTGGCACCACGAGCACCATAGATAGCTGTGGCAGAGGCATCTTTCAAAATAGAGAAACTTTCAATCGTTTCTGCAGGAATTTTGTTCAGGTCTGATGCTGAAATTTCCACGTCATCCAGCATAATCAGAGGAGTGGCCCGTCCACCAAACGTTCCGATACCACGGATGTAGAAAGCGGCAGCCTCACCCGGAGCACCGCTATTGGTAGTTGAAATAACACCGGCCAGTTTACCGGCAAATGAGTTGGTCAGCGAAGAGGTTGGAGAAGCTAAAGCCAGACCTTTCACCGATGTAATGGCACCTGTCACAGAGACTTTTTTCTGTGTTCCGGCACCGACCACCACAACTTCGCTCAGCAATTCATTCTCTGTCTCCAATTTAATATTGAAAACACCCAGATCCCCTACCTGCACTTCTTTTGTTTTGTATCCCACAAAACTGATTTGAAGTACATCCTTGCTGGTGACTGACAATGAAAAGTCACCATCCAATCCCGAAATTGTACCTGCGGATTGACCTTTGATTTTGATTGTGGCTCCTACCACAGGTGTTCCATCGTTTGCATCGGTGATGACACCGGTAATAGTTCTTTTTTTGGGGACTTCTTTTCCTTGCATTATAGTCTGCTTCATCACCGTTTCAGTGCTATCAGCAGCCCATGCCGTTGAAGATAACGGTGCTGAAAACAACAATGTGCCTGATGTTAGCAACACCCCTCCCGTCTTCATAAAAAAATGATAATTTTTTAAATGCATGAAGTTCGAAACTTTAAGGTTTAACATTATTTTTTATTTTCGGCTCAAAGATAAATAATATATTTAATTAATAAATAGTATTTATTGTATTTTTTATCAAAAAATAATTTACCTGTGACAATTAATTATTTTGTCTGGGGCGGGAATATAAAATAATACATTAAAAATAAACGCCAAAATATTTTTTTGATCTACCTAATCTCTTTTTTACTTCTGTAACCAATAGATTATTATATATACGTATTATCAATTTAGTTATTTTTGCTCGTTCAGTTGTGTTGATGTATTTTGGGATTTAATCCCTATTGATATATGCATGAAACTTATTGTAAAACATTAGATTAAATATTCCGTACGACAAGAAGTTGTACAAGTAATTGTTCTGCATTACGTCTGAACCTATTGTTACATCAATAGTAGCCTAAAAAGGCATGCGTTACCAGTAATGATTTGGTACGAGTTCCCTTGACAATATAGACCTATATAGAAATATCCAATGTATAATTGTTAGGTAGCAATATAAGTAAACCGCTACACCAGCGTAATAAAGAATAGCTTACGGATATGAAGTAGCCCTAGCCAAAAGGCAAGCGATTAGAATACCCCCTTTAGTATATAAGATTACACAGACACTATACAGCTGATGAGGAGAGATGGCCCCTAAGTCGATCGTTAGTCACTTGTATTGAACCTGGTAAGCCCGTATTTACCCTGCATCCATCGAAGCAGGTAAATCAACCATAAGGAAAACCGAAAGTCTTTTGCACCATTTGTCCCTGTAGGTGTGCTTCAACGGCAAGGAAAGGCTTCAGTTCATTCGTTGTCAGATACTCCATTTGTCCAGCACGTGAAAACGTTCCTCTTTTACAAGGCCCTGAACGGTGTTAAACGGTATCAAACCGTCACGCACATCCTTATTGAAAATAACCTTTAGCGTCTCCTCAAACAGCACAAGGATAAAATCGGTCAGTTTGCCACCGTCAGTCTTGATTTGACTGGGAGTGCGGTAATTATCACGCATCTACCTAAACAGTCCGTTTACCATGTCCTTGCCGCGTCTTTTTGCAGGATGTTCGACTTCCTTATCCGTTTCAAATAGGCGGCAATACGTTTGTGTCCCCCTTTGTGTACTATCATCTTCTTATAGTTTTCGTTGTCTATCGCACTTTATATATAATCATCACATCACTGAAGCCAAATCATTGTTTCACCCTCTTGTTTTCTTTCCCACCTCTTCTTTTTACTTTTAAAAGAAAGTGGGTTTAGGATAAGTTGTGCCTGTATTTCACTTATCTTGTTGCAGGTCTGTCCGTTGATTTTCCTTGCTTTGGACACCGTCGGAAATGAGGTACATGTTTCTCTTTTTCGGAAAAAAGATGCAATTGCATCCCCTAATTTCTGCGTAAACAATGCGTAAACAAACGGTTTCAGTTAGGGAGATTTAGTGAGTTTCATAGGAAATAACAGAATTTACAACTACTTGATATTCAGCAAATATTAACGAAACTGACTATCACAGAATATCATCTTATCGTTCTCATAATCTGGAGGTCCCTGGTTCAAGCCCAGGCTGGTCCACATAAGAAGCCTTGTAAATGTAATGTTTACAAGGCTTCTTTGTTTGTTATATGTCTATTCTTAAATAAAAGCGGCTCAACATAAAAGACGGGCAAGTTTTGGATCAATGTAAAGTTTTAAAGAGTTCTATCTGAGAAAATAAAAATCCCATTCTGATGTCACACTTGACACTCAAAATGGGATAACACAAACAAAACAAACAATATTGGAGCGATTTTCACAAATGGCTCATACGGTATATCTAATAAATTAAATTATGTCATTACGGTATTTAAATCTCGAACAAAGGTATCATTTTACATTTAAATGCAGAATATGATTTAATATTAGTTATAAAGAATAATATTTTTATGTATAAAGAATAGTTCAAAATTATAAAGAATTGTAGTTATATTACTTCTACAAACTTCAATTATTCAACTTATAATGTGAAACATACCCTCAGAAGTAATGTAAATCCCGCAACTTCTTTTCTTGCAAGAAATAAATTTCTATATTGGGGCAATAAGCAACCCAATACCTATTTATCCAACTATGGCTGATACCATTTCTTATCAATACGCCGCTCTGTCTGCATTGCAACGCGCTGCCGACCAGGACGAACTATGCCTCGCCAAATACAGTGAAATAGAGAAAAAAGACGCTCCCTGTTTCTTTTGGGGGAAGTTGACGCAACCTTATATGACGGCACGCTGCCTCATCGCTCTGTCCAACGTAGTACAATCCAGTTTCAACCTGACTCCCGCCCAACTTTCGATACTGAAAGACCCAATTGTGACAGCAAGTAACAACCACCAACATCCCCTTTCTGCAAGGGCTGAACCGGGAAGAACGGGAAATCTATGCGGAACTGCTATCGGTCAATAACAGCAAAAGCGAAAGCGGATACATCCTGCACCTGCTTGACGTATGGAAAGGAACAGCCAATCTGAAGAAAGCAGTCGCTAACATCCAGCGATAGGAAGAGCCGCTACAAGCCCTTATTCCTCTACCTTGTGCCACCGGCTTGTCACAGTTGTGCCATCGAAGTGTCACAGTTGTGCCAAGCGGGTGGCACAACTGTGACAGCCCCGTGGCATCACCCGGTCACTCCAACAATCAGGATTTAAAGGTAGCTTATTGGAGCTAAAGCCAAAAAGAAGTATCTTTGACGCACTAAATACAAAAGCCCGAATGAGATTTCTAAAATATAGTTTGCCTGTCCTCTGTCTGCTTCTGGCAGAATGTACTTCCGTTTCCGGTCACAAGGAAAAGGAAAGGCTCACCATGGCAGAATACAAACATCCGTCGGATGATATGCAACCCCGCGAAGAATGTTCCCCTGCCCCTCAACCAAAGAAAAGTGCCATGGCTCTCTACATGGATTCTTTAGGACTGGTCAATATAGCGGAACTGGACAGCAGTATCACCGTGAAGTTGATGTACACACAAGCCGACAATTTCACCGGAGAGGTGCTTTACGATGATTTGTCGGAAGCCTATCTGCATCCCGACGCAGCATACGCCCTCGTGAAAGCACAGGAGGCACTGAAACAACTGCATCCTTCCTACAATCTCGTTGTCTACGATGCCGCCCGTCCGATGTCCGTACAAAAAAAGATGTGGAATGTAGTGAAAGGAACACCCAAATACAAATACGTCTCCAACCCGAACCGTGGCGGCGGACTTCACAACTACGGACTGGCGGTAGACATCAGCATTCAGGATTCTCTCGGACAACCCTTGCCTATGGGAACCAAGGTAGACCACTTGGGGATAGAAGCCCATATCACACAAGAAAGTGAACTGGTACGAAACGGAAAAATAAGTGAGGCGGAACGGCAGAACCGGATACTGTTGCGGAGAGTAATGAAAGAAGCCGGATTTCGCGCCCTGCCCAGCGAATGGTGGCACTTCAACTTTTGTAGCCGGGATGTAGCAAGGCAGAAATATAAGGTAATACCATAAATAACAAGGCAATATCCGGACATCAGACTTATTTATCTCACTTCCCGAACAATAACGACCTATGACTCCAATCTCTCCCGAAACCCGACAGTTTATCAACGAACATCAATCCGACGATGTACGCAACCTGGCCCTGCAAGCCCGGAAATACCCCGATGTAGACATACCGGCTGCTATCACCCAAATAGCAGGACGACAAATCGCAGCCGAGAAAATCCCCTCCTGGAAAGAGATAGACGATATATGGTATCCGAAACATCTTTCACTGGAGCAATGTTCTTCAGAAATCACCGCCCGTTATAAAGCAAGCCTCCTGCAAGGTGAGTCTCTGGCCGACCTGACCGGAGGATTCGGAATCGACTGCTCTTTCCTTGCCACCGGATTCCGATCGGCTACTTACGTAGAACGTCAGGCAGAACTCTGCACCATAGCAGCCCACAACTTTCCCGCACTCGACCTCAACCATATAAGTGTCAGAAACGACGACGGAGTAGCCTATCTGGAAACCATGTCTCCGGTAGACTGTATCTTTCTCGACCCCGCCCGCCGCAATGAGCACGGCGGAAAAACCGTTGCCATTTCCGACTGTGAGCCTAATGTGGCCGAACTCGAAGGACTCCTGTTGAGCAAAGCCAACCGGATAATGATTAAACTTTCCCCCATGCTCGACCTTTCACAGGCACTGAAAGAATTGCCGCACACACAGGAGGTACATATCATCTCCGTCAATAACGAATGCAAAGAACTCCTGTTGTTACTCGGACAGACAGCACCGGAAGAAATCCCGGTTCACTGCGTAAACCTCTCCACAAAAGGAGAGCAGGAAAAACAACTCTTCGTATTTACCCGCGAACAGGAACAGCACAGCGAGTGCAGCTATACAGACACACTTGGCAATTATCTGTACGAACCCAATGCTTCTCTCCTGAAAGCCGGTGCTTTCCGCAGCATTGCCGCGGCTTACTCCGTCAAGAAGCTGCATCCCAACAGTCATCTCTACACTTCCGATACGCAGATTGAGGGTTTTCCCGGCAGAACATTCCGCATCATCAACCGGTGCAGCCTCAACAAAAAGGAAATAAAGGAGAATCTGTCAGACCTGAAAAAAGCGAATATCACAGTCCGCAACTTTCCGGCTACGGTGGCAGAACTCCGTAAACGTATCAAGTTAGCGGAAGGGGGAGATACCTACCTCTTTGCCAGCACCTTAAACGATGGACAGAAAATACTGATCCGTTGCGGGAAAGTCTGATTCCTGCCGGATGAGAAAGAAACTTCCTCATTACATCATCTATCAAGAAAGTATCATAGAGTAAAGAAACTATTTTCCTGATTTTTCTCTCAAGTCATCTTTGGGGATTGTCGTCTCGTTTCCATCCCGGACAGCCATATAATGCGGGGACATGATTTCAATGCCCGCCTCATTAAATTTATCTTGAATGTTCTGGTGCAAGTCCGAATAGATTTGAGTCATCTTATCCGCTTCCTTGATATAAGCATTAATCTGATAAACCGGATACCAGTCACTTAAAGATGTTTCCAACACGAACGGACGCGGATCGTCCACCACTCCGGGAGTATTCAATGCCGCATCAATCAATATCTGATTGACTTGCCGCCAAGGGATATCATATCCGATAGATACTTCCGAATGGATAATCAACCCGTATTCACGTGCCGAGGTACTGTAATTCACGGTATGCGAGGACATGATAAATGAGTTGGGAACGGTAACCACCTCATTCTTCGGTGTACGGATACGGGTGACAAGGGGTGTTTTCTCTATAATATCTCCGGTAGTATCATTCAGTTTAATCCGGTCGCCCAACTTAAACGGGCGCATATACGTAATCACCAGCCCGGCAATAATATTACCGATCACCGTACTTGAACCCAACGATACAATCAATCCGACAAATACCGAAATCCCTTGGAATACCCCTGAATCAGAACCCGGCAAATAAGGATAAATCATCGCAATCATAAATGCGTAAAGCAGGAAACGGACGATATGGAAAGTCGGCATTGCCCAATCCGGATAGAAACCGTTGAATTTCAAACGCCCTGCTTCTATCTCACGGGCCAGATAGTGCACCAGTCGTACCAGATACCGCACTGCATACCAGATAATAATGATTGTAAACAGCTTGGGAATATAATCAATAATACCCACAAAAATGCCACGGATCGGGTTCCAGATATAACCCAATATACGATAAGCCAGTCCTTCTGTTTGCGGGAAAATAATGAAAATCAGCGGAATAGTAATCAATAACTGCAATCCCATAAGAATATACCGCCCGATGCCCGCCAGAAAGACTAACAAATTAGCTTGTTTTTGGGCATCCAACAATTCATATCCTTGAATGGAAACAGGTCGTATCTTCGTATCTTTCAGACGCAAAATACGTACTTTCAGTTTACGGAAAAGCCAGTTCGTCAGGCGAAACAGGAAGTATTGCCCGACAATCACCAGAATGAAATAAAGCACACGTTTCGCCATTCTCCAAAGCCCGTGTTCGGCTTTCATATCGTGCAGTTTGGTGATAACGTTTTGTTGTCTTTCCTTCGCAAGAGAATCACGGGAAATGCCTTCCCACAAAGCATCCTGATCGGTAAGGGAAAGCAACACCTTGTTACCGTACATCAAATCGGAAACAATGTCCGAATGGTCGATCGACACGGAGTCCGGGCGGAGGTTAAAACGTCTTCCCAGTTCTTCAATTGCAGCACCGGTCATTTGCGCACGTTGCTGGGGAGTGTATCCGCCACGTTTGGTAAAAAGATAAAATAAGGTATCTCCGTCGGCTACCACAGGGATTCCTTTGGTAAACTGTCGCAAAGAATCGATACGTTGACGCTGCCGGGCGTACTTCACGGAGTCGACGGCAGCCATTTGCAGTTTCATCTGCTCCATTTCCATACGCATATTCGCCTCGTTGAGCCGGGCTGCTTCGAGGGATTTTTGCAGATTGGCCACATAGACAGAGTCTGAATCCCGGTTCAGAGGTGTGTTGTGCACGGTAGTTACACTATCACCTGCAAATATCTTCTTGACAGCTTCTCCCAACTGTGCCCGTACTCCCGTTGTTCCCAAAAGTACAATGAGCAGTAACACTAAACGTTTCATTTTATTCATTTCCATATCCTATATCCCCTGACAGTGAATTAAGGTTAATCTATTTTTTCACTAAAACAGAGCAAACATACGGATTGTTTTTGACATATCAATTTTGAAAATGATTATCTTTGCCACTAAAAGAGAAAAAAACATGAATATACTGTTTCTTATCGGAGGATTAATCCTCATTCTTCTAGGAGCTAACGGACTCACGGACGGGGCTGCTTCAGTTGCCAAACGTCTCCGTATCCCCTCCATTGTTATCGGGCTTACTATCGTCGCGTTCGGTACTTCTGCCCCCGAACTCACCGTCAGTGTGTCTTCTGCTCTTAAAGGCAGTGCGGACATTGCCATAGGTAATGTGGTAGGAAGTAATATATTCAATACACTGATGATTGTAGGCTGCACGGCTTTATTCGCTCCGATTGTCATCACCCGGAATACACTCAAAAAAGAGATTCCGCTCTGCATTCTATCTTCTGTCGTCCTGTTGGTTTGCGCCAATGACGTCTTTCTGGATAAAGCACCGGAAAATATCCTGAACAGGGTAGACGGACTGTTATTGCTTTGTTTCTTCGCTATCTTTATGGGATATACATTTGCTATCGCTTCCAAGCCCTCCTCCACAGGGGGACAGGAAGAACATCCCGTACCGGAAGAAGAGAACGAGATAAAATTGCTCCCCTGGTGGAAATCGGTTCTTTATATTATCGGAGGGCTGGCTGCACTAATTTACGGAGGACAATTATTTGTTAACGGGGCTACGGGTATCGCCCGCAATCTGGGCGTCAGCGAGTCAATCATCGGCCTGACACTGGTGGCCGGGGGAACTTCTCTGCCGGAACTTGCCACCTCTATCGTTGCCGCACTAAAGAAGAATCCGGAAATAGCTATCGGAAACGTAATCGGCAGTAACCTCTTCAATATCTTCTTTGTATTGGGATGCAGCGCCAGCATTACTCCCCTCCACCTTAGCGGAATCACCAACTTCGACTTGCTCACACTGGTCGGCTCGTGCATCCTGCTCTGGCTGTTCGGATTGTTCTTCGCCAAACGGACAATCACACGGATAGAAGGAAGCATTATGATACTCTGCTATGTAGCATATACCGTGGTATTGATTTATAATACATAGATAAAAAAGCTTCCGGCTGAGTTTGAAATAAAAAATGCAAAAGTATGAGTTAATGCTAAGATTGTATTTGTTCCACCAACAGAATAACTCTACCTTTGTCTAATAAAATAATACATGAGAAAACTTAATTCATTAAATCAACAATATTAATTACTTAATGGAAAATATCATGAATAGACAAAACGCTTTTACGCTACTTGCTACATTCGCACTACTTTTTTGTTTCACATTCTCCTGCAATGCCAAAGGAAAAGACAAAGCCAAACATGTTGTTCTCATCGGACTGGACGGTTGGGGAGCTTACAGCTTGCCTAAAGCAGACATGCCCAATGTCAAGAAACTAATGGAAGACGGAGCTTACACGCTCAAAAAACGCTCGGCACTTCCTTCGTCCAGTGCTATCAACTGGGCATCCATGTTTATGGGAGCCGGTCCCGAACTTCACGGATACACCGAATGGGGATCTAAAACTCCGGAACTTCCGTCACGTGTTTTAAACAAGAATGGAATCTTCCCCACTATCTTCCAATTACTGCGTGATGCCCGTCCGAAAGCAGAAATCGGCTGCCTGTATGAATGGAACGGAATCAAGTATTTAGTAGATACACTTTCTCTAAGCTATCATTATCATGTGGCCGATTACAACAAGACTCCCAAAGAGTTAGGCAATATGGCATCTGCTTACATAAAGGAGAAACATCCGACTCTTGTTGCTATCTGCTATGATAGTCCCGACCATACCGGACACACTGAAGGACATGACACTCCCGCATATTATGAGAAACTCAAGGAGTTGGATACTTATGTCGGCCAGATTGTCCAGGCCGTAAAAGATGCAGGCATCCTTGATGACACTATTTTCATATTGACTTCCGACCATGGAGGCATCAAGAAGGGTCACGGCGGCAAAACAATGCAAGAAATGGAAACAGCTTTCATCATTTCCGGTAAGAATATTAAAAAAGGACTTCGTTTTGATGATGTAAGCATGATGCAATATGATGTAGCTTCTACAATAGCTCACATTTTCAACCTCGAACAACCACAAGTCTGGATAGGTAGACCAATGAAGATTGTTTTCAAATAATCGCTTTGAGATTATATACTGGAAAGGGAAAGGAGAAGCTAATGATGTTTTGCTTCTCCTTTTATTTTTCTCTCTTTTTTTCTTTAATAGAAAAATTATCTCCAACAAAGTAAAAACTGACGGATAGGGATCTGTTTGATACCCTGATAAGAAACGCCCTCAATTTCATCCATTGTAACAACTATTTTCGGATAATTATCTTGTATGCCAACAAATTTCCAAATTCCCACTCATGTGTTTTAGAGTCAATAACTGAATATACTACCTGAACATATAATTTTTCTCCATTGCGTTCTACAACAGAATCTTCTAATTTATGAAACTCCAGAAATTTTCGGCATATGTAAGACTATATACCTTAAATTCTATATATCTACCACTCAGAAAAGTGGCTAATTCGCTCGAAAGCATAGCAACATTACTCCCGGTACAATAAGTATCGCAGGTATTTTCCGCAAACTCTTTATTGATATAGATAATATCCGTTTCAGAAAATTTTTATAATATTCCGGCTTATTCATTTTATTTCTTATAAGTAAATAGTCAGACATTAAGATAATCAATAATAAAATGAAACAAACTTTTTAGCTTTTGAAAAGCGTCGTTTTAAGCAATACAAAGCTATGCTTTACACCCTTAAAATGCCACTTTAGATTTTACAAAACAGAACGATACTCACTAATAAACATATCGGTTTCAGAATTCTGGTATTATATCAAAGAGTTTAAACCCCTATTTTTACTCATTTTTATGCTTTTTGTTAATTTTGTATTAGTATTTGATAAAATCATATTTGTCCTCCACCGCAAACTACCCTACCTTTGCTCCCAGAGTTTAACAACTAAAATCATATTCGCAATGAAAAACATTACTTATTTATTATTGTGCTGCCTACTATTTATATGCAGTTCACTTCATGCCCAACAAACGGATATTAAAGGAATAGTATCCGACTCTTCCGGCGAGCCTCTGCCCGGAGTCAGCATTAGTATAAAAGGCACAACCTTTGGAACAATCACAAATATGGACGGCCAGTTCACCATTCGTGCAAAGAAAGGAAATACCCTAATTTTTTCATTTATTGGATATCAGACAGTAGAACAAAAAGCTACAGATACCCCCATGAAAGTCACTCTACAGGAGAGTTCTGTCCAAGTAGATGAAGTAGTTGTCACTGCCTTAGGTATTAAAAAAGAGAAAAAAGCATTAGCTTACTCCGTAACGGAAGTCAAGAGCGAAGAGTTGAATCGTGTCAAGGTTTCCAATATAGCTAACAGTCTGGTAGGAAAAGTAGCAGGTGTAAATGTAGTGAAACCAGCATCCGGCGTCATGGGTTCAAGCCGTATAACAATTCGTGGTAACGGTTCTTTGAACGGTAGTAACCAACCTTTATACGTTATCGACGGCGTGCCTATGAATAACGGAAACTATGGTCAAGCCGGAGAATGGGGTGGTTTTGATGCTGGTGACGGAATTTCATCTATCAATAGTGAAGACATTGAAAGTATGAGTGTGCTGAAAGGAGGTACCGCTGCTGCATTGTACGGTTCCCGTGCAGCAAATGGTGCAATTGTCATTACTACTAAAAAAGGAACAGCAGGAAAAGTCAGAGTAGAATACAATATGTCTTATACTAAAGACTCTCCCATCCTAAAGAATAATGACCTCCAATGGGAATATGGTTGTGGTGCAAATGGGATGAATCCTGATCAACTGGCTATAGCGACAGGAGCTGGATATGGAATGACACCAGAACAGGCTATAAGCCAATTGGCTCCAACATTAGCCAAGCAAATGAGTGTAATGAGCTTCGGTAGCAAAATGGACGGATCAAATGTAACGCAATATGACGGAATTTCCCGCCCATATTCACCAACCGCAAGAAATAATTTCAAAGATTTCTACGACAATGCATGGTCAGTGACTAACAACATCGCTGTATCCGGCGGAAATGAAAAAATTCAGTTCCGTGTTGGTGCAGGTGATCAACGTTTTCATGATATGCAACCGAATTCCAAACTGGAACGTAACAATATTACATTGAATCTGACTTCTAGAATGAACGAGCACTTCTCACTAAAGGCCAATATTATGTACGTACGCGAACGTGCCAAAAACCGTCCAAACCTGGGTGATATTACCTCCAATGCAAATGCTTCTTTATGGCAACTAGCACCTAATTACGGCCTTTCTGATATGAAGATTACAAACGACGATGGTACGGAATATGAAGTAAACGCTCAAGGCTATGTAATCAATCCTTTATTTGTTGTTTACAAGAATAGTCAAAAAGATGCTAAAGACCGTATTATTGGCTCCGTCGAAGTTCAATACAACTTTACACCAAACTGGTATCTACGCGGACGTGCCGGCGGTGATATGATTAACCGTCGTGCCGAAAATGTCACCCCTTGGGGCACAGCCCGCGGAGCTGTAAAAGAAGGTAATATATCCAATAGTGCCGAATATCACGGTGAATTCAACACAGAAGCCATTGCCGGATATACCAACTCATTCAAAGACGGCCTTGTAAGTGTCGATGCATTTATTGGCTGGAACACAATGGCAAGTTGGTCAGATGCAACAAGTTCGTACGGTGACCAATTTGTTGTACCAGGATTCAACACCATTAATAATACAAAAACAAAATCCGGTGGTCATTCTACTTCTGAAAGTTACATCAACTCCCTCTTCGGACAAGCCGAAATGTCTTATAAAAGCATGATATATTTGACCTTAACAGGACGTAACGACTGGTTTTCCGCACTTTCTTACAAAGGGAAAACCTCTCCCAATCATATTTTTTATCCCTCCGTCGGATTAGGATTTATCCTTAGTGAAGCTATTCAGATGCCGTCTTGGTTCCCATACCTCAAGCTACGCGGTTCATGGGCACAGTCCGGCGGCGCCGTTGGAGCCTATCAACTGGGATTGACATACAGTTATGCGGATGCATATCGCAAATATCCTGTTGGATCCATTGACAATGGCACTATTCCGAACTTAAATTTAAAACCTCTGACTTCTATTTCGTATGAAGGAGGATTTGAAGCCAGGTTCTTTAACAATCGCTTCGGCATTGATTTCACATACTATGTACGAAATACTAAAGACGATATAGTAAACGCAGGTATATCAACCGCGTCAGGATATGGAAATGTCAAAATAAACGCGGGTAAAGTGAATAATCATGGTATTGAACTGTTACTTACCGGCACTCCAATTCTTTCATCTCACTTTCGTTGGGACACTTCCTTCAACTTCGCTTACAACAAGAGTGAAATTAAACGCATAACAGATGATGTCACCGAATTCGAACTGGCAAAGTCTCGTACTGGCCACGATAGCGACAACTGTGGCCCAGCTTGGATTTACCAGCAAGTAGGACAACCTTATGGGATTATCCGAGGCGTAACTTTCAAACGCAACGACAAAGGTGAAATCATGTACGAAAATGGACTTCCTATGAAAGGAGAAATCGAGAAATTAGGCGAAAGCGTGCATCCATATACATTAGGATTCAGCAACTCATTTGAATGTCACGGATTCACATTGAGTTTCTTACTTGATGGCAAATTCGGAGGAAAGATGTATTCTCAAACAAATGCACACATGATTATGTTCGGACGCCATGCAGACACGCTACCAGGACGCGAAGAAGGTATTATCGCTCAGGGAGTAAAAGAAGACGGTGTAACTCCAAATGATGTAAAAGTGACAGCGATGAAATATTATATGGCATTGTCAGGTATTACCGAGAACTGTATATATGACGCTTCTTTCATTAAGTTGCGCGAACTTTCTTTCGGATATAACTTCCCGACAAAATGGATCCGTAAAATAGGTTTGTCAGCCTTGTCTTTCTCAGTCGTAGGACGGAATTTGTGGAATATCTACGATAAAGTACCTTTGGTAGATCCCGAATCTTCTTTCAATATCGACAATGGACAGGGATTCGAATCTTACGGACTACCCGCCTCACGTAGCATAGGTTTTAATCTGAATGTCAAATTTTAAATAAAAATATTATGTCAGTGATCAATATAATAAAACTAATGATGGCATCCACGCTAACTTGTATGGTTTATGCCTGTGATTTCACCGAGAAAAATATAGACCCCAACAGTCCTACCTCGATAGAGCCCGGTCCTCTGTTGACCTATACTCAATTACATACGACTACCGGTGGTATTGCTAAAAACATTCAGGTAGGAACCTGCATGATGCTTGTACAGCAAGCCGCTTCCTTAAATAACGATATGCCAGGTGACAAATATTACCAGATGGAATCTTACGCCAACACCTTCTTTACCGACACTTATAGCGATCTGATAAAAAACTGGCGCGAATTGGAAGAAAAAGCCTCGTCAGATGCAAAATATTCCAATATCCTCGGTGCAACAAAAATCTGGGGCGCTTATCTGTTCCAGCGTTTGACAGATATATACGGCAATGTTCCCTATTCTGAAGCAGGATTAGGATACTATCAGCAAATCTATAAGCCGAAATATGATAATCAGGAGACCATCTATAAAGATATGATTCAGCAAGTCAAAGACGGGGTCAACCTGCTAAATGCCAATAATCCGGCAATAGACGGTGACTTATTCTACGATGGCGACATCAATAAGTGGAAAAAGTTTGGAGGTTCCTTATTACTTCGTATAGGAATGCGTCTGTCAGAAGTGGCTCCAGACCTGGCAAAACAGACAGTAGCCGACGCCGTAACTATCGGCGTAATGAGCCAACCGGAAGATATATGCCTTCTGAGACATGACGGAAGCGGGAAAAATGCATTTAAAAATCCATTGAGTTTCCGTTATCTAGATGACAACTTCATCGAAAGTGATGCAGTCAAAATTGGTAAAACATTCATGGATTATCTCAAAAAAACAAAAGATCCTCGTATTCATGTATATTGCTCTTTGAAAGACGGAAATACTGAATTTGACAAACAATTTGGTTTACCTAACGGTTACGATAGTCATACCATTGCAGACGCCCCAAGTGGAAGCTTTGTCGGCTTAGAAAATACTTCCAACTTCAATATCAATACAATTTTGAGATTGGATGCCCCTACCATCTTCCTAATGCCATCTGAGACGAAATTGTTGCTAGCCGAAGCTGTATTGAGAAACTGGACAAACGGAAACGCGGAGGTTCTTTATAAAGAAGCCATCACATCATCCATGAAAGAACAGGAGATTGCTTACGGAACGCAAGGTAAAATCACAGATGAAGAAATCGAGACTTACTTAGCCCAGAACCTACTCAGTACTGCAAACAATACGGAAAAACTGCAAATTATCGGAGAGCAATACTGGGTAGCAACTTTCATCAACGGTTACGAAAGTTATGCCAACTGGCGTCGTACCGGATACCCCAAACTTATTCCAACCAATTATTCAGGTAGTATGAGCCCAGGAGTTATCCCTACGAGACTCCCTTATCCTACCGATGAATATAGTATTAACAGAGCAAATGTAGATACTGCGAATCAGCAACAAGGAGCAGACAAAGTTACCACACATATATGGTGGGATATCGACTAACATAAGCGTGATCGGTAAATAGATATTAATAAAATTAGGGAGGTGGTGTCTTACCAAAGAAAAAGCTACCTCCCTTATATCAGATTCTGAAAATATGAAACTACATTGCATCCCCATTTTAAGTGCACTATTTACTAGTCTAGTTTGTTTCAGCAACCCTGCTACTAAAATTTCAGATAATTCGCCAAGCTCCGGCATCGTAATCAGATGGAACGATTGCGAACAAACAATAGACGGATTTGGAATAGCCCAAGCTGGCTGGGCTAAAGAACTGTTCGCTTTCAAAAACAGAAAACAAGTCATGGATAAAATGTTCGGTAACGATGGATTGCGTTTAAACATCCTAAGAGGAGAGATTTTCCCACATTATTGGGAGAATAAAGAAGATAAAGACTTCAATCTTAACGATGATATTAACATCGAGTTATGCGATTCTGATTTTAACAATAAATCCGATGATTTGTTGAGACGCGGACAATTATGGCTTACTTTAGAGGCTAAAAATAAATATCATATCAACAAATTAGTTTTTTCTACATGGAGCGCTCCTGCATGGATGAAAAGCAACGGAAAAGTATCAAACGGAAAACTCAAACCGGAGTGTTATCAGGATTTCGCTAATTATCTTGCAGCTTTTTACAAAGCTTACAAATCCAAAGGAATTACACCTTATGCCATATCACCCTCAAACGAGCCTGGTTATGCCGCCCCCTGGAATTCTTCTTTATGGACAGCAGACGAAATGGGGAAATTTATCACTTCCAATCTTGGTCCCACCTTTCAGAAAGAAAATATTCCTGCAAAAATCATATTTGGAGAGAATCCTTTATGGTCAGTAGTCATGCCTCAACTAAAGATGGTCTCATCCAAAGACTTCACAGATACAATTCTTCAGGACTATCCTGAAATCAAGAAATTCAATCTCATTGCAGCAGGACATGGCTATAGCTTATCTCCTGACATAATGCCAATAAAAGTAGATAAAGAATATCTTAAAACTCCTATCATTCCATTTGACGCAGCAGAAAAAGCGCACATACCGGTATGGATTACAGAAATAAGTGATGTAACCCCACTCGATACTTCAATTCAAGATGGACTTAAGTGGGCAGTTACATTCCACAATTATCTGACTAAGGCAAATGTAAATGCAATTATATGGTGGGGAGGAGCTATGCCGACATCCAACAATGAAAGTCTTATCATTTTGAACAAAAATAGAAAAGATTATACATTATCAAAAAGGTATGATATCTTAGGCAATTACTCTCGATATATTTCTGAAGGAAGTACACGAATACAGGTAACCCAACCTAAGAACAAAGACCTTTTAGTATCAGCATATAAAAAGAACGATAAATATATCTTAGTTGCAATCAACCTATCTGAAAAAACAATATCGACCAACATTCGCCTAGACGGAGCAAATATAAAAGGAGCATTAAAGCAATTTATTACTAATAAAGACAATAGATGGAATAAAACAAATATCGTTCCCGTAAGCAATAAATACTACAATCTGACAATACCACAATTTAGTATTGTTACATTGGTTGGAAAAGTCCACTTATAATCGCCCATTTGTAGGATCTGTTAAAAAGAAAAACCTTATGTCAAGTTATAATAAGCAAAAATTTAAACAATTCAAAGAGTTATATTTCCAGCTTCTCACTCGCAAGAATAAAGAAGATAATAGTCATTATAACGGAATCATCCAACGCTACCTATATCCTGTCATCACTGCAAAACACATTCCTTTGGAATGGCGTTATGACTTGAATCCGGAAACAAACCCTTGGCTTATGGAACGTATCGGAGTGAATGCCACCATGAATTCGGGAGCTATCAAATGGAACGGCAAATACTTGTTGGCAGTACGTGTGGAAGGGAACGACCGTAAGTCATTCTTTGCCATTGCCGAAAGTCCAAACGGAATAGATAACTTTCGTTTTTGGGAATACCCGATACAACTACCGGATACTGATCCGACAGAAACAAACGTCTACGACATGCGCCTGACAGCACATGAAGACGGCTGGATATATGGTATCTTCTGTAGCGAAAGCCTTGACCCCAACGCTGCACCGGGTGACTTATCTTCCGCCGTTGCCAAAGCAGGTATCGTCCGCACCAAAGATTTGAAGAATTGGGAACGCCTACCCAACCTGATTTCCAAAAGCCAACAACGTAATGTCGTTCTACATCCGGAATTTGTTAACGGTAAGTACGCTTTGTACACCCGTCCGCAAGATAGCTTTATTGATGCCGGAAACGGCGGAGGTATCGGTTGGGCACTCATTGATGATATGACTCATGCAGAAGTGAAAGAAGAAACTATCATCAACCACCGTCACTATCACACTATAAAAGAGGTGAAGAATGGAGAGGGACCTCATCCTATCAAAACCTCCAAGGGATGGTTACACCTCGCCCACGGTGTACGGGCTTGTGCTGCCGGACTGCGTTATGTACTCTATCTGTATATGACCTCTCTGGAAGATCCGACAAAGACAATTGCCGAACCGGGTGGATATTTGCTGGCTCCGATAGATGAAGAAAGAATAGGTGACGTATCTAATGTACTTTTCTCGAATGGCTGGATTGCGGATGAAGATGGAACAGTATATATCTATTATGCATCCTCGGATACTCGTATGCATGTAGCAACTTCCACCATTGATAGACTGATCGATTATTGTTTTCACACACCGGCAGACGGTTTACGTTCTGCTGCTTCCGTAGAAAATATTTGCAATCTCATAGAAGCTAACAAAGCCGTTACAGTAGAAACAGAACAAGTTTATCTTTAAAACAAATAATTTCGGATATATTCGAAATCGCAAACAAAAGCAAGAAAAGTTTCGGATATATCCGAAACTTTTGTATTTTTGCTAAAAACTTTAGGATATGGACGAAAGGATAAACATTCTAAGAAAGTATAATCTTTGGGGAGACACTGCATTTGATTTTGGATTCAGGCGTAGTGAATACAATGAAAAGATTATGGACTTTACAGGAAACAGACTTGTGAAAATCCTTACAGGTCAGCGTAGAGCAGGAAAAAGTTATCTATTGCGACAGACTGCCAGGCAACTGATAGAAAATGGCGTGCCTGCCGCAAATACACTATTCATCAACAGAGAAATGACAGATCTGGATTTCATAAAGACCTACAAAGACTTAGATGAAATCATCAAGCTGTATCAGGCAATTATACAACCAACAGGAAAAGTTTATATTTTCATCGATGAGATTCAACTCATCAAAGATTGGGAAAAGACAATAAATTCTTATTCACAAGACTATACAGCTGAATACGAACTATTCATAAGCGGTTCTAACTCTAAATTACTTTCAGGAGAACTGGCTACGTTATTATCCGGTCGTTATGTATGTTTCAATGTTTTTCCTTTCAGTTATCAGGAATATCTTATGGTAACCGGAAAAGAGCAAATGAAACAAAGTTATCTTGATTATATAAATAGTGGTGGTCTGCCGGAGTTGTTTTCTCTCCCGAATAAACTGGAAATCAGACAAAACTATATGTCTACTATTAAGGACTCCATTTTGTTGCGTGACATTATCCAACGTTACAATATACGTGACCCCAAATTACTGGAAGATATTTTTATCTTTTTAGTAAACAACGCTTCCAACCTGATATCGGTCAATAGCATAGTGAAATACTTTAAAAATTCAGGGAGAAACATTAGTTATGATATTGTAGCTGCTTATATAGGATATATCGAAGACACATTCTTAATCCATCGTTGCGAACGTTATGACATCAAGGGAAAAGAAACCCTTGCTGGGACAAGTAAGTTCTACATTAATGACCTTGCTTATAAAAATTATCTCTATCCCGGCTACGGTTATGGCTTTGGCTACCTGATAGAAAACGCAGTTTACTTGGAGTTACTTCGTATGGGATATGAAGTTTACACTGGCAATGCCAAAGGTAAAGAGATCGACTTCGTGGCTCAAAAAACAGGAGAAACAATTTATATACAATGCTCTTATATAATGTCAGATCAAAGTACCATAAAAAGAGAATTTTCTCCATTGGAAACCATTAATGATAACTTTCCGAAAGTGGTAGTATCAATTGATGATATGGTCTTACCGTCTCACAATGGCATAAAACATATACAAGCATGGAATCTTAGGAATGAACTAATTTACCATAAGGAATAAGAAACATTTATTGGTTTAGTATCAGTATGTGCTAAAATAATATTTGTTTGCCCAAGACTTTCCCCCTACCTTTGCAGCAAAGAAGATACAATATATAAATCGATTCAAAATAATAATATGAAATTACACACTACCGACCTTCTTATCATATGCGCCTATCTTATCGCTATGATTGTCATCGGTCTCATTCTTAAAAAACGGGCAGCCCAGAATATGGACTCCTACTTCTTAGGTGGAAAATCATTGCCTTTCTATATGTTGGGATTATCCAACGCCTCCGGAATGTTCGATATTACGGGCACAATGCTTATGGTATACTGGGCATTCGCTTATGGTTTCAAAAGTCTTTGGATTCCCTGGTTATGGCCGGTGTTCAACCAGATATTCCTAATGGTTTACTTATCCGTGTGGCTGCGCCGTTCGAACGTTCTCACCGGTGCCGAATGGATTAAAACCCGTTTCGGAAAAGGGAAAGGTTCTACTCTTTCACATACGATTGTTATCGTATTCGCATTACTTAGCGTACTCGGTTTTTTAAGTTATGGGTTCATAGGTATTGGTAAATTTATGGAGATATTCATCCCTTGGGAAGTAGTATCTCCATTTATTCCTTTCAATGTTCCTGCAGAATATGTTCCTCATGTATATGGTATTTTCTTTACTACCATCGCCACATTCTATGTGATGCTCGGCGGAATGCTGAGTATCGTATGGACAGATGTCGTTCAGTTTCTGATAATGACCGTGGCAGGCATCGTTATTGTCGTCATTGGTATGCAGATGGTGGCACCGGACATGATTCACTCATTTGTTCCTGCCGGCTGGGATTCGCCCTTCTTCAGCTGGACACTTGATATCGACTGGAGCAGCCGGATGAATCTCCTTACCGAGCGAATGGCCAACGAGCCTTACAGTCTGATAAGCATATTTGTTATGATGGCGTTGCTGAAAGGAATCTTTATGAGCATGGCAGGTCCCGCTCCTAACTATGATATGCAGAAGATTCTGTCCTGCAAGTCTCCGAAAGAAGCGGCAATGATGAGTGGTTCTGTATCCGTGGTGTTATTAATCCCCCGCTACCTGATGATTATGGGATTCGCATTGCTGGCTATTTACTTCTTCAAGGAAGACGGCGGAATGACACAAATGGAAGTTACACGAACGGACTTTGAGACGATTCTTCCTCACTTGATTACCCGTTATGTACCTTCCGGATTAGCCGGTCTGTTATTGGCGGGACTACTGGCAGCGTTCATGTCTACTTTCGCTTCAACGGTGAATGCGGCTCCTGCATATATCGTGAATGACATTTATCTGAAATACATCAATCCGAAAGCGAGTGTAAAAACGCAGATACGCAGCAGTTATGTGATTTCTGTTGCAGTGGTAGTGGTCAGCACCGTTATCGGATTCTTTCTGAAAGATATTAATGAAATCTTCCAATGGATTGTAGGCGCACTCTTTGGTGGATACATCGCAGCCAACGTACTCAAATGGCATTGGTGGCGTTTCAACGGCGAAGGCTATTTCTGGGGAATGACTGCCGGAGTAATAGCGGCAATCGTCATGAAATTCACTGTTCCCGACGCATGGGTATTGTATTTCTTCCCCGTTCTGTTCGGGGTTTCCCTGATAGGATGTATCGCCGGAACGTATAGCGCACCTCCGACTGACGAAGAGACACTGATCAACTTCTACACCCGTGTCCGCCCATGGGGCTGGTGGAAACCGGTAGAAGAAAAAGCATTGGCGCGTTATCCTCATATCCAGCCGAACAGGAACTTCAAAAGGGATGCTTTCAACGTAGCAATCGGTATCATCTGGCAATGTGCGCTTACTATCATTCCGATGTATCTCGTTGTCCGTGAGCAACTGGGGCTCTGGAGCTCTATCGCTTTGCTTTTAGTCACCACACTCATACTAAGGAAGACTTGGTACAAACCTTTGTGCAAAGAAGAAGCACGTTACAATGAAGAAATGAAACAAGTGAAATAAAAAGAAATAATTAGCTTAACACACTAAAAACCGGAGGACTGACCATGAAAAGATTATCTGTTATCCTAGTATCATTTTTACTATATCTGCCACTAAGCGCTCAATTTAAAGGAACAGTCTATGTCGACACCGACCAATCAGGACTATTTAATAAAGGTGATAAACCGCTGGCGGGAGTTATGGTAACAGACGGCTTGAACGTAGTAAAAACAGATAAGAAAGGTCGGTTCTCTTTACCCGGATTCGATAAAACAAGATTTATCAGCATTACAACTCCCGCCGGATTTGAAACGGAGCAATTCTATCTTTCCACCAAAGAGAATAGAAAAAGCTACGACTTTATCTTAACTGAAAGTGAACGGACAAAAGCCAGGGAACATTCTTTCGTTCAAATCACCGATACCGAAGTGACCGGTGGAATGGGACGTTGGGTAACTGACCTTCAGCAATATGTAAAGAATGAAAAGCCCGCTTTCCTGATTCATACCGGAGACATCTGTTACGAACCGGGGCTGACAATGCATAACCAAATAGTGAACGCACAGACAATGGATTGCCCCGTTTACTACTGCATCGGCAATCACGACTTAGTGAAAGGTAGCTATGGCGAAGAGCTTTATGAATCTCTCTATGGTCCGACGTGGTACTCATTTGATATGGGTAACGTTCATTATGTAGTCACCCCAATCGACCACGGAGACCACCCGACTAATTATACTCAAAAAGATGTATACAACTGGCTGAAGAATGACCTTGCCATGATGAAGAAAGAACAGGCATTGATCCTCTTCAACCATGACCTGTTTACCGCAAGTGACACATTCGTATTCAAAGCCGATAAAGAGCATACACTTGACCTACGTGCTTTCAATACAAAAGCCCAAATCTACGGACACATGCACTACAACTATGTCCGCAATCAAAACGGAATCTATACAATCTGTACCGGTACATTGGATAAAGGCGGTATCGATCATTCTCCTTCTTCTTTCAGAGAAATAAAAGTAGACGGCAATGACAATATCACAACGCAACTACGGTATACCTTCATCGAGCCGCAGATTGCCATAGTCTCCCCGATGAACAATCAAATTTCCGCAGCTACCGGAGACCGGCTTCCTGTTTCTGTCAATACCTATCATGCACAGGCTAAAACATCACACGTCTCCTACATCCTAAGCGATATAGAGAATAATCAGGAGATAGCCAAAGGCAACCTTATCTCCCTCACCGACTGGAACTGGAGCAGAGACATTCAAATGCCTGCGAATGAAAACGGAAGAAAGCTACAACTCACAGTAACTTCATTCTTTAATGACGGCAAGAAAGCAACCGCCACCAGCCGATTCACTTATCAAAAAGACTTCAAGCCGGCTACAATCCCGGGCGAGGACTGGAATACCCTGCTTCAAAATGCCGCACACTCCGGAGGAATCAATAATTCTCAAATCAAGCTCCCCCTGCAACTGCAATGGACAGCCAACACAGGCAGCAACATCTTCATGGCTTCCCCTATTATCGCCGGACAGAAAGTATTTATCGCTACCACCGATGACAATATACCACTGAACACATTTGTCTGTGCATTCGATTTCAATTCCGGCAAACTGTTATGGAAATTCCGCACGGCAAACTCGGTGAAGAACACAATCGCCTATGAAAACGGAATTGTAATAGCACAGGACGCTGCCTGCAATCTGTACGCTTTGGATGCAGAATCCGGAAAATTACTCTGGAAACAATATATCAAACTGAACAGCTATCCTTACTTAACGGAAGGAATAACAATAGATAAAGGAGTAGTCTACGCCGGAATTGGTGCCGGACTATCCGCCTATGACTTAAAGACAGGACAAACAATATGGATTAACAAGGACTGGAGACAACGGGAAGGTGCTACTACAACGCTAACTGTTGCCGGAAATGTATTAGTCAGCGGAACTCAATGGGGAGGATTATACGGTAACGACATTCACACCGGAAAACAACTCTGGAAACTCTCCGATAACGGACTTCGTAACCGGGGAGCCTCTCCGGTCTATAAAGACGGGAAATTATGGATCATCTCCTCCAAAAGCTTCTTCGTCATAGAACCGCAAACCGGAAAAGTACTCCAACAGAAAGAGTTGTCAGCCAACCTGGACGTAACATCCACGCCACTTATTACCGAACAGGAAATTATCTTCGGCACTGCCGACCGCGGAGTTTTCGCACTGGACAAAGCTACGCTTTTCAATAAATGGAGAGCAGAGACTTTGCCCTCGCTGGTATACACAGCTCCTTATTCCACCACTCCGCAAGCCGGAGTAGAAACAAGCCCAGTGGCATCACAAGGAGTTATTTACATCGGAGCTTCCGATGGTTATCTATATGCTATCGACCGGACAACGGGAATTATAAAAGACAAATATAATCTCGGAGCACCGATATTCTCAACCGTAGCCGTATCAGGAAACCGGATGATTGTCTGTGACTTTGCAGGAAATGTTTATTGCTTTATATCAAAATAAACTTATTCCTCATTATCGTAATGTATAAACCCAATCGGTCGTCGATGCTTTGATTTCAGAGATTCCGTTTTTTCTTTATCGGCCAATTCTGATAAAGCCAGATAAATACTATCCAATTCCTTCCGGGTATCTTCACTGAGGTCGTTTATGGCTTCCAAAGTCTCCTCGCCGATTTGGTTAATCATTGCGAATGCTTTACTTCCTTGACTTTCCAGTTCTTGTATGCGCTGTCTCAGTTCGTCTATTTCTTGATTCTTGGTATCACTGGCCAAGACATATTGACGAATACTGACAAAGGCACGCATAATATTAATATTGACCTTAATAGCAACTGTTGAATGCAGAACGCTTGAAAGCATGGCTACCCCCTGTTCCGTAAACGCAAATGGAGTGTAAGCACTAAAATTATATTGGGGTATCCCAATTTGGGATACCCTACTAGACAACAAGCAGTTAGCCTCTTCATTTGTCAATTCAAACATGAAATCATCTGGAAAACGTTCCATATTACGCCTCACAGCACGCTTCAATAACCGTGTTTCTGTTCCATAGAGTTCCGCCAAATCAAAATCAAGCATTACCTTCTGTCCCCGAATCTCATATATCTTATTCTGAATAATTTGTAGTTCCATGATATGTGTTATAGTATTTCGAACAAAGGTAGCCCTAAATTCAGTTTAAACAACTACTAATTGCTTTTTATTTTCCAAAACCGACTTACCTCTCACACAGTTTTTGCCACCCTCTGCGTTGTACTTTGAAGATTATCACGTATCTTTGCTTCCTCAATCATAAATACGAGATATGGCTATTACAATCAAGAAAGTCTCTACAAAGAGAGAACTTAAGAAATTTATCCGTTTCAATTACAGAATGTACAAGGGCAATCCGTACTCCGTCCCCGACCTTTACGACGATATGCTCAATACATTTAACAAGCGTAAGAATGCAGCATTCGAATTCTGTGAAGCAGATTATTTTCTGGCATACCAGGATGACAAGATCGTAGGACGTGTAGCCGCCATTATCAACAACCGTGCCAACGAGAAATGGGGTTGCAAGAACGTCCGTTTCGGGTGGATAGACTTCATTGACGACCCTGAAGTATCCTCCGCTCTCATCAAAACAGTAGAAGACTGGGGAAAGGAACGGGGCATGACTCACATTGCCGGACCTCTCGGATTCACCGATTTCGATGCGGAAGGTATGCTGATTGAAGGTTTCGACCAACTCAGCACCATGGCCACTATCTACAACCACCCCTACTATCCCGTACACATGGAGAAACTCGGCTTCGAGAAAGACGCCGACTGGGTGGAATACAAAATCTATATCCCGGACGCCATTCCCGACAAGCACAAGCGTATCTCCGAACTGATTCAACGAAAATACAACCTCAAGATAAAGAAATATACCTCCGGGAAAAAAATAGCCAAAGACTACGGACAGGAAATATTCGAACTGATGAACGAAGCGTACAGCCCGCTCTACGGCTACTCTCCGTTGACGCAGCGACAAATCAACCAGTACGTAAAGATGTACCTCCCGATACTCGACCTGCGAATGGTGACTCTTATCACCGATGCCGATGACAAACTGGTTTGCGTAGGTATCTCCATGCCGTCGCTTGCCGAAGCGCTGCAAAAGTCACACGGACGTCTGCTGCCGCTCGGATGGTTCTATCTGTTGAAAGCATTATTCATGAAACGACGTGCGAAAATGCTTGATTTACTACTTGTTGCCGTGAAACCGGAATACCAGAATAAAGGTGTTAACGCTTTGTTATTTTCCGATTTAATTCCGGTTTATCAAAAATTAGGTTTTATCTTTGCGGAAAGCAACCCCGAACTGGAACTGA
>ERZ1673743.1103-NODE-1103-length-32338-cov-133.272218_pt1 | contig 32338 bp, 20 predicted proteins | sample MGYA00580197_ERZ1673743 | MGnify/ENA primary metagenome ERZ1673743 (study PRJEB41218, sample SAMN15661795) | gut metagenome | host: Homo sapiens | place: Canada: London | collected 2015-08-20/2019-03-30 | study: EMG produced TPA metagenomics assembly of...
GGAACTGATTTTTTTTGATAGTTCCTTTTTCGCACATCTCAATTTGTGGATTATAATAAAAATGCTTATCTTTGCAAAATCATTCAAAATTTTGTCACATTTATAAATAAAACCATAATATCATTCATCTATCCGCAATGAAAAAACTGATACTGTCAGCCCTTGTGGCGGCTTTGGCCCTCGGATCGGCTGACGCGCAGTCGAAACTCGGCCTGTCGAGCCGGTGGATGCTCCGCAACTACAAGGAGGCTCATTCCGGCACGCTCAGCCACGACAGCCGACTCCGCTCATTCACTCAGAAGTCGGGCAATCTTCCCGGCGAAGTTTCCGACGCCTTCGTAACGATTGCCGACGGATTCTCCCGCACCGACCTTGAGGAAGCAGGCGCTACCGTAATGTCGGTAATGGGCAACATCGCCATCGTCTCGCTCCCCACCTCTGCCGTGGAAGATTTCGCGCAGCTCCCCTGCGTGAAATCCATGAACCTCGGCCGCCCCATGAAAGCCAAGATGAACGCCGCGCGCCGCGATGCCGGTGTTGACGAAATCCATGCCGGAACAGGGCTGCCCCGCGCCTATACGGGCAAAGGTGTGGTAACCGGCATCGTGGATCAGGGTTTCGATCCCCACCACATCAACTTCCGCAACGCCGACGGCTCCTCGAGAGTTAAGCTTGTGTCGCTCATGCGCATCAACATGGCCGGCACCGCGATCACACCCACTTTCTTCTCCGATGATCCCGGGATTGTCGCTGACTATCCGCTCAGCGACTTCACCACCGACAATTCATCTGCCTATCACGGTACCCACACCCTCGGCATCATGGCCGGAGGCTACACCGGCCCGGTGACGATGGCTGTTGACAACGGCGACGGCACTTCTCACAACGAGGATGCCGACAATCCGTACTACGGATGTGCCCCTGAAAGCGACATCCTCATAGCATGCACGACCGAAGCCGGTATCAACGACTCATATATAGCCAACGGCGTAGCCCAGATCCTCGACTACTCCAGCGCCATGCAGGTGCCCGCCGTGGTCAACCTCTCGCTCGGCAGCAACACCGGACCCCACGACGCCCGCGCCCAGATGAACGCCTTTCTCGACTACTGCTCGGAGGAAACGGGCGGCATAATCTGCGTGTCGGCCGGAAACGAGGGCGACATACCCCTCCATATAGCCCACACCTTCACGGCTGACGGCGAGGAACTCAAGACTCTCATCCTCCCTACCGTAGAGGAGGAAGGGCTGGAGAACGTGCGTTACGGCCAGGCTTATATCTACAGCGACTCCGAGGAGGAATTCGAGCTGCAGGCGGTTGTAGTGAACACCCGTCGCCTCAACGGCACAATCATAATGCGCCTCTCGGCCGGTACCGACTACGACACCGCCGTTCAGCACACGAGCCTCACCAAATACCTCTCCGGAACCATCACGCTCCAGCGCATGATCGACCCGGATACCGGCCGCTACTATGTTATGACGGACTATTACGTGGACAACACCTCCGACAACGACGGCCGCTATCAGATCGGCTTCATAATAAAAGGAAAGAAGGATCAGCACGTAGACTTCTGGTGCGACGGCATGTTTGCCGTGCCCGACGATTTCGGGCTGGAGGGCTGGACAAAGGGAACCACCGACGGCACCATCTCCGACATGGCGTGCGGAACAGAGGTGATTTCCGTCGGCGCCTACAACACCAAAAACGAATGGCCCTCGCTCGACGGCCGCGTCTACAATTATAAAGAGCTGTTCCCGCTGGGCGACATATCGCTATTCTCCTCCTACGGCACACTCAACGACGGCCGGAAGCTTCCGTTTGTCTGCGCCCCCGGCGCGGCAATCGTGTCGTCTACAAGCCATTACTACACCGATCAGCTCAAGTCGAATCCCGGCGTGGAGATGCTCTATCAGGCGCGGCTGACGGAGAAAAACCGCACGAACTACTGGCAGCGCGAGCAGGGCACCTCGATGTCGACTCCGTTTGTGGCGGGAGCCATCGCCACCTGGCTTGAGGCCGACCCGACCCTGACCGTCGGCGCCATCAAAGAAATCATCACCTCCACCGCGGTTAACGACGACAACGTGGCGAATTCCGGCAATCCCGTGCAATGGGGCGCAGGCAAGTTCAGCGCCATCGGCGGTCTCAAGGAAGTGATACGCCGCAGCCAGAGCGGTATCGAAGGAATAACGTCGGGCGAATCGTCGCCGCGCCCCGTGCTGACCTCCGACGACGGCCGCCGCTTCAACATATTCCTGGGCGGATCGAAAAAACTCACCGCCGAACTCTTCTCCATGACCGGCACCCGCGTGCTCGAGGCTACGTCGCAGTCCGACGAACTTACCCTCGACGCCACCGGCATCGAGGCCGGAGTATACGTATTGCGCATAAACGGCGCCCACGCAACCAAAATCACAGTGAAATAATCCGTTTGACAAATGAAATACTATTCCTCACTTCTTGTTGCGGCGGCAATGTCCGCCTCAGCGGCCGCGTTTGCCCAGACAGCCGGCGAAGAGCCGATCATCACGTTCAAGACCAACATCTATGAGCAGTACGGGGCAGCCAACGCTTTCCACATCGTCATCGGCTCAGACTCCGAGACCGATTATCTCGACATCGACGCCGGTCTCGGCGCCGTTTCGGCCGAAATCGAACCGTGGTCGGTAGACAACACCGGCATCACCGGCGGCACCGCCATCCCGCTTAACGTGAGCGCCGACGGTATCGTGAAAATCTACGGTGACCCTAAGCTCGTGAACTATTTCGATGCCGAAGGATGCTACATCGACTGGATCGAGCTAAGCGCCTGCACCAACATCGAGGTCATCAATCTCTCCCACAACGAACTCAAGGGACTCGACCTTTCGGCTCAGACCAAGCTCTTTCAGGCAGAACTGTCGGACAACACTTTCTCGGCAGCCTCGCCCCTGAAACTCGGCAGCAACCATCCCGAACTGACCGTGCTCGACATAGCCATGACCGGATGGATCGACCCGTCGATCAACTTCAGCGACTATCCCAAACTCGCGTCGCTGTCGGCCTATTCGAGTCAGACCCTCACTTCCGTCAACACTACAGGGTGTCCTAATCTGCAGCGCCTGTCGATCGACGTGACCCCGGTGGAGACCGTCGACGTGACCAAGAACCCGCGTCTGGCCGTGCTCAACATTTCCGATACGAAGATTACTTCAATCGATCTCAGCAACAACCCCAAGCTGAGCGAATTCTACGCATCCCACGTGTCGGGCTTCGTGAACCAGGGCTACCGCCTGGAGCACTTCGACCTCAGCAATCTTCCCGAGCTGAAGGTGCTCTCTCTGGCCGGCAACGGCATCAAGAGCATAGATCTGAGCAAGAACCCCATGCTGTTTGACCTCAACCTGTCGCGCAACCTTCTGACCGACATAGATTTCTCGAACAACCCCGACCTCTATAACCTCAATCTGAGCTTCAACAACCTGAGCTTCGCCAACCTGCCCATCCCCACCAACAGCATGGGCCAGTTCCTCTTCCACGAATACTACTATATGCTCAACCCGATAGAGCTTCCCCGCGCGGTGAAGAGCGGCGAGACAATCGACGTGTCCGACAAGGTGCTCCGTGAGGGAACAACCACCACCGTGACAGTCTACTCGCAGGATCTGACCCGCACCGGCGAGGGCGAGAGCGTCTTCCAGCCCGTGGAGAATCCCGAGGAACTCTATAACTATGCCGACGGCAAGATAACCTTCCTCAAGGCTATGCCCGACTCACTCTACGTAGCGTTCAACAACGACGTGTTTACCGAAGCCGCCTACCGCACCTCGTGCTTCATGGTGAAGAGTGCCGCCGATTTCGGACAGCCCTCCGAAATCCTCACCTTCGCTACCGAAACGGGCACTGAGGTGAAACTCGGCATAGGCATCGACGGCGCCACCGCCCAGGAGCCCGCAACATTTATGGTTGACTTCGGCGACGGCACCCCCGTGCAGTTCACTGCCACCGGCCAGGACATTCCCGCCGCGCCCAATGTAGCGGGCAAGAGCGCCGGCAACGGCCTGGTAAGGATTCTCATTCCCGAAGGCAAAGTGATGGCCGCGTTCAGCGCCGACGGCGTGAAGATGACTTCCATTAACCTCACCGCCGCCCGCGAACTGCGCCAGCTTACGGTAGCCAACGCCGGCCTCTACAGCATCGACATCTCCTACAACCGCAATCTCCGCAGCCTCAACCTCAGCGGCAACCTCCTTTCGGAACTCGATTTCCACGGAGTAAACGGCGAGTATGAGAAATATATGCTCAGCGACATCAACATCTCCAACAACAAGCTCTCCGCGCTCGATCTCGTGGCTCACCAGCCCATCCGCCGCCTCGACATCTCACACAACGAGTTCACCGATTTCTCCTCGAAGGACTGGGACAACCTCGTTTACGCCGATCTCTCCTACAACAAGTTCACCGAACTTAGCCTCGTGTACTTCACAAGTGTCACAGACCTCGACATCTCGAATAACGATATTGCAGCGCTTACAATGCCGGAAACCAACGTGTTCGAGCACTTCGACTGCAGTTCCAACGACCTCGCGTTTCCCGCGCTCCCGATGCTTCAGACACTCGGTGCCGAGTTTGTCTACGCTCCTCAGCAGAACATGAGAATACCCTCCGAGGGCGCAGGCGCGAACCTCACGAGCCAGAACCTGACTGTTGACGGAAAGAGCACCGTCTATACCTGGAAACTCGCTTCGGACAACTCCACGGTCGGTGCCTCTGACATCACCACCACCGACGGCATTGCCAACTTCCTCAACCCCGACCTGGGCAAGGTTTACTGCGAGATCACCCATCCGCTCTTCCCCGCGCTCACCATCCTCACCACAGAGATAAAGACCGCCTCGAAGCCCGACCGCATGATCGCGAAGTTCAGGACTCCCGTAGGCGGCGAGACCGTAAGCCTCTCTCTTGCGGCAGCTAAAAACGGCAGTGCAATCTACATCAACTGGGACGGCTCCGGTGCAGTGTTCGAGCCATACCAGCTCCGCACTCAGTATACTCTTTTCTCGGCCACCACGGTAGAGAACGCCGAAGTGACCGTCTGGACCTACGGTAATTCCACCGACGTGACCGTGTTCTCAATCGGCGGCGCGACCATGGAGAATTTCGACGGCTCGGGCCTCGACAAGTGCTTCTGTCTGGCCCTCGCGGGCGCCGGCCTGGAGGACAATAACATTATCTTCCCGCCGAAGGAGAATATTACCGAACTCAACCTTGACGGCAACAAGTTGACGAAGTTTGATCTTTCGGAATTCCCGAACGTGTGGATGCTCTTGCTCGACAACAATAATCTCGAGACCCTCACAGCGAAGAATCAGCCGAACATCGTGCAGTTGAGCGCGGTCCACAACCGCCTCACTTCCGTTGACCTTGATCTCCAGAATCTTTCCATACTGTCGCTCGCCGACAACCGCCTCAAGGAATTAGACCTGTCGAAACTTCCCGGGCTCAATCAGCTCCAGCTGAGCTCCAACAGTCTGAGCAGCATCGACCTCTCCGCCAATCCCAACATAGTAGGTCTCGCCATCGACCGCAACAACTTCACTTTCGCCACCCTTCCCGTGCCGAAGCAGGGCTGGGTATACCTCTATGCAAACCAGAATCCGGTTGAGGCGGAATGCGTCGACGGCAAGGTAGATCTCTCGTCGCAGGCAAAGGTCGGAACCACCGAGACGAAATACCAGTGGTTTATCGGTGTTCCCGAGTTCGACGAGACCAACAATCTTGTCGGCGAGGAACTCGTGGCAGACGAGGAGTATACACTCGACAACGGCGTGACCACCTTTACCTTCGACCCCGAAGCCGAAGTGATGTGCGTGATGACCAACAGCGTGTTTGACAAGCTCTATCTCTACACCAATCTGCTCACCGTACAGCTCAGCGGAATTGAAAGCGTGATTGCCGACCTCGGAGCTACCGTAAGCTGCGAAAACGGCACCATAACCGTCAGCACCTCCGGTTCTGCCGATGGTACGCCCGTTAAGCTCTACACCGTCAGCGGCGCTCTTGCCGGATCGGCTGCCATCCATGGCGGCTCCGCCCGCATTGACGGAGTCTCAGCCGGCGCCTACGTGCTCTCCGTGGGCACAAAGGCCGTAAAGGTAGTGGTGAAATAACGTAATCCTGAAATAATCAGTCAGCCCGGAAGGTCGGTCGTGCCTTCCGGGCTGACGTTTTTTATCGCCTGCGGGCGAGCCCTGCAAAGCGGCGTAAGGCCGCTACATCTTCGCTTGTAAACGTCCGCCTCCGCGGCGCATGGCAGTCGATAAACAGCGCCATGGCACGGGTCATGAGTATGTCGTCGTGGCAGCCGCGCCGCGCGCTGTAGCCTCCGCCGGGAAGCTGCTCGTACTGCAGTAGTTCGTTGCAGGCATCGTTGTCGCGTTCAATGTAACTGCCGTCGCGCACTGCCGCTATGAGTTGCGAGATGATTGCCGATTTGGTCGACCGGTTCGTATGGAACCCCGGCCGGTCGTTATCGCGCCGGTAGAGGTTGCGGTAACAGGTGCCGATAACGTCGAGCATGTAGCCTCCTTCGCCGTATTCCTCGCTTTCCAGACTGTTGCTCTCGATTACGAGCAGCCCGCGGCGGTAGTACTGCGCAATGGCGGCGGCTTTCCAGGCGAGCAGGTCGTGGTCGGTGTGTCCGCGCCACTGGGCCACCACCTCGGGGCGCCGCATGAGCGACTGCTCCAGATGGCGGTCGAGCACTGTTATCACCGACCAGTCTGCGCCCGACCAGCGGCCGCCTATGTCGACCGACACTATGTAGTCGTCGGCTCCCGCGCTTTCGCGCGGCTTGCACCATATGGTCATAGCGCCGCTGTCGGCCGGTACGAACCTCACCCTGTCCAAGGCAGCCGGCCCGTTCACCGCCGCGCCGCAGATGTCGCCCTTCAGACCGGGCCTGCAGTCCTTGCGCAGACGCTCCACGTCGGCCGATGAAAACACTTCCGAGTCGGTGTGGGCAAACGCCTCGTCGTCCGAGCCGGGATATTCCGCCTTCATGGCGCGGTGCGACGGCATCTCACGCCGCTTTGTATGGTACCAGTTTATTGCCTCGAGCGTGCAACCCTGTTCCCATAGCCTGCGTTCATATCCGTCCATTTCAGCCCACAGAGCCGCGGGGTCGGCCACCGGCATGCGGTAAATCTCGATTTCGTGCCACGGCACAAACACCGCCGCCTTGTCGCTTTTGCCCTCGCGGGCACGCAGCCATTCCCGGTGGAAAAAGGTACCCACGCCGTTTGCCGTACTCTCCATCGCCACCATTGTAAGCGGTTCGAGCGAAATGCCCGAGCAGATGGCGCGGATAAAGTCTTCCGGGTCGCGCCGCGACGAGTCTTTCCAGAACGCCACTTCGCTCAGATGCGCCATAGAGCAGTTGTAGCCGCGGGTTGCCTCCTGCGCTTCGCACGACGCCAGCATCACCCTGCATCCGCGCCCCGGAATCACTCTTGAGTTCGACGAACGTTCAAACGGCCTGAATTCCGGCATCTCCTCCTCTTCCCAGTACTCGCGCGGATAGTTGGCGAGCAGTTTGGTGTACATGCCGCGGATTGTCGAGGCCGTTTCCTTTACGTGGGCGCAGATTATGGAGTTCCAGTTGCGGCGGTGGATTATCTGAATCCATGCGAAATACACCTGGATGAGCGTTGAGCCGCCCCACTGGCGCGCCTTGAGCATTATCAGGCGGATCGGCCGCCCCTCCAGGCGCTGTCGTTCTATTATGCCGAGCACACGCCGCTGCGGACGGTTGAGCACGAAAGGTACGTCGCCTCCGGTCAGCTTGTCGTGGATAACCACGCAGCGCGCCGCCCAGAATTCAAAATCGTAGCGGAAGCGCATCATTGTCATGGCATGTTCTCCCATTTTCGGGGAGAAGGCCGGGTCATCGGCCATCGCCGCGGGCAGATAAAGTAATTTCCCATCCACGCTTACAGGGCGGCGTTCGCCGCCGCAGCCTTCGCCGGTGATTGGGTTGTAGGGCGCCTGCTCCAGAGCGTTGCGCCGTGCGTTTTCTTCAAGTATTGTTTTCATAAAGGTTTTTTATTATGTAATTTATGCGGTGATTATTGCGAATTTTTCCAGGCGGGTGTCGGCGCCGGCATCGGCTTTCAGGGTCAGGTTGAGATAGCGGCGCCGCGGAGCGAGCATACGGGCGGTAAGCGGCGAGTTGATTTCGCCGTCGGCCCCGATTCCGATCAGCGGCAGGGCATGGGCGGCGCCCGCGCCGTTGTCGGCAGTCAGAGTCACCTTGCCGCGGAGCGATGAGGCGAAAATCCATACCGAAAGTGCTCTTACCTCCACCGGGGCGCCGCATTCTATCCTCGCGCGCCACTCTATTTCGCGCTCCGCTGCCGGATTCTCGACAGATGCATTGACGATTCCGCGTTCCTCCGTGGTGAGATACAGTCCCGGCGGCGCCGACAGCAGTGCTCTCACGGTAAGATCCGTGCGATTGCCCGTAATGCTGCCCTTTATGCCGGCAGTCCTGACGCTTCCGCTACCGGGGTCGATCAGCCATATTTCGCCGAACCGGCCGCACCATCCTACAAGAGAATCGCCGGTACCCGGCAGAAGGTCGGTGCACAGGCTTCCGCTTATCTTCACCAGGTCGTCTCCGGCCACCGCCACGACACCCGCAGGCGTCAGTGCCGCCCTCCCTTTGCCGCTTACACCGCGGCTGTCGATTATGGCAGCCGAAATACGGGAAGCTGAAACGGCAACGGCGCATATCCCTCCCGGGCCGAACGTGTAGAAACGTCCGCGGGCAAAATCCCAACCCGACGATGAGGTGCGCACCGACGGCGTGGCGGCCGCTATGCGTCCCGTGCCGGTGAGCACGGCGCCTGTGGCCTTCAGCGGCTCATCCGCCCGCGCCGCAGCCACTCCGTCGGCAAATGTCTCGACAGGCGTTTCCGCGGCAGGCATAACGAACGCGGGCAGTTCGGTGTCAGGCCCGATGGGACGCACACGCGGACTCAGATAATATGCGGCGTCCCCGTCGGGAGTGCTGCTCAGCGGCAGTGTCACCGATTTTTTCCCTATAATTACCGTTATTTCCGTTGCGGCGGGGTGGGGATACACAATGAGCGGCGAGAGTTTGAGCGAATTGAAATCGTGTTCGGTGAGGGAGGTCACTACAGCCGTGCCGTCCGAAAATTTCACCCGGCAGGCGGTAGGAACAGCCGCCGCGCCGCTGAAGTTGTGAACCACGGCGAGTTCACGTGCCTTGTAGCCGCTGAAACGCCGCGCTGTTATGTCGGCCCACACGATAGTGTCGCCCGACCGTGCCGCAGCGCCGGCCGTAAATGAATGTGGCGCCGCAATGGCGCGCATCATGCCTGAAGCGGGCGCGGGAGCGCCGTCGCTGTCGGTCGCGGCAATCTGTTTCTTTATCGGCAGGGGCGATGCCGATGCGGCAGTGGTTCCCGAAGCCGCTGCCGGCATTGAACAGACCGTAGCACGCCGGGTGAAGCTTCCGAGAATCTTCATAAGCCGCGAATGAAACAGTGTGCCGCGTGCCGAAGGATCGGTGCTTGTGGAAACCCCGGGTGCCGTGAGATTGACCGTAAGATCCGACGATGAACGGGTGAACGTGGCTACGGCGCTCGCCGTGGCGCTCACGGGATGGATTTCGGGCGAGATCAGGAGATCCACCGTTCCCACCTCGTCGGGCCAGCCGGGCGCCTCTTCGGCCGGGAATTTTATGCCCACGCGGAAGGTGTTGACCGTCAGACGGGTGTCGGCGAGCGTGGAAAACCCGTCGCCCGACGCTCTGATTGCTAATTTTGCGGCCTGTATTCCCGAAGGGTCGGCTAAGAGCACCGGAGCCGAGGTATAGATTTCATTTCCGCTGTGGTCGCGCAGTCTCCACGCCGCCAGAACCGGCTGAACATGAGCCCCGGCTGCGGCCGCCCGTTCGCATACTTTGGAATAAGCATCGTTATAGGCTTCGGTGAGTTTCGCCGTGTCGGCGGCGCTGAGAGCCGAATCGGCGGTGGTGTAGCGCCCCGAAAGCTCTCGGGCAGTGAATTCCGCCGACACCGCTCCGGCCACCTCCGCATAGAGAGCCGGAAATCCTGACGCACGCCCGCACTCTTTTGCTGTCCATTTTCCCGACGCCGGATCGAGGCGCAGGCGCAGAGCCACGCCGGTCATAACTATGAATCCGTCGGCTACGGCAAGAGCGCACTTCACGTCGGATGCCGCTTCTGCCACCATTGTTTCGGCCGCGGGCGAGCCGGCGTCCGCTACCCAAAGTTCTCTTCCGCGCAGAATCAGAATAATATTGCGGCCGCCAACCGGGCCTGAGGCAAGCGGAATGCCTCCTGCGGAACTCACTGTCGCCGGGTCGCCCACCGGTACGAGCGCCGTACCTGTCCGGTCGGGCCTGAGATTGGTGCAGACCTCCGCTGCAGTTTTAACTGCTGGTTTTGAGATGGTTGTTTTCATTTGCGTATAAATTAAGATAAATTCATGCGCAAAATTACAACGCAACCGGCCCCGCACCATTGCGATAATGTCGCTTTTTTCGCGGAGAGGAGGAAATTTTGGCTAAAATTCGTAGCCTGCGCGGGCTATCATATCCTTGTCGGCGGCTACCTGCGAGCCTACGGTGGTGAGCATGTCGCCCATTATGGCGCCGTTTACGGCAGCCTTCATGGCCAGCAGCTGAGTCTCGGGTGTAATCTGGGCGCGGCCGCCTGCAAACCGCAGAACGGCCCGCGGGTGCAGCATCCGGAAAATACCCACCGTTATCAGAAGCTCCTCCTGAGTAAGGGGTTCGGAATTCTCGAGCGGTGTGCCTGCAATAGGCTGGAGCACGTTGACCGGTATCGACACCGGATCAATCTCCCTGAGTTTCAGCGCAAACTCTATGCGCTGGCGGCGCGATTCGCCCATGCCGATTATTCCGCCGCTGCAGATTTCCATGCCGGCGGCGCGGGCGGCGCGGATGGTGCGGATCTTGTCGTCGATGCTGTGGGTTGAGCATAGGGCAGGGAAGTGGGAGGGGGCCGTTTCGAGGTTGCAGTGATAGCGCGTTATACCTGCGTCGCGCAACTTGCTCAGACTTGCGGCGTCGAGCAGACCCATCGAGGCGCAGAGGCCGAGTCCGCCCTGACGGCGCAATTCGCTTATATAGCCGCAAGCCCTGTCGAGGTCGGCTGCCGATAGCGCCCGTCCGCTCGTTACGAGCGAAAAACGCCGTATGCCGTGGCGCCGGTTCATCTCTGCCGCCCCGAGGCACGTCTCGCGGTCGACCAGCGGATACACGTCGGCTTTGGTCTTGAAATGGGCCGACTGAGCACACCATTTGCAGTTTTCCGGACAATGTCCCGAACGTGCGTTTATAATGGAGCAGGAGTCAAATCGGCGTGAAGGACAGAATTTACGGGTTATCTCAGCGGCGGCCTCGAGCAGTTCCGGAATCAGATCATCGGTGATGTTTTCGAGGCTCATGGCCTCCGCCTCGGAAAGCTGTTCGCCTGCAAGGATTTTATTTTTGAGATCGGTGATAAAAGACATAAGTATGAAAAGAATTTAGACCTGCAAAATTACAACTAACGTCGCTTCTGTGCAAATCGCGGTTCTTTCATTTAAACCCCCGGATAGCGATTCTGATTTATTTCGCAATTGCGTAATAAAATGTTTATAAACAGCGTGTTGTAGGGGCGCTATATTTAGCGCCCGCAGAATCAAAAGCATATTCCGCCCGGAACAATATGATGCTGAAAGAAAATGCTCTGACTCAGCGGGCGCTAAATATAGCGCCCCTACAGCATTCTGATTATCAATCATTTATTGTATTATCACAATATCATTATTTCCGGCGGCGTAGTTGCCGCTCTTTCCCGCGAGAATTGAGCGGCAACTGACGCTGCCGCCGACAACATTAATTTTCAAAGTGTTTTAAATGAAAGAGCCGTATATGCAAATTATCTTAAAAAATCAAAAAAGAACCGGTCTGCTGTAATTTTTAAGCTATTTTTGAGTCTCATATACGTGGATGCAAGGTTGCATCTGTCCAATCAATCACGTTTCTAATGGAATATATTATCCGCAGAACAGTTCTGGCGCTTCTGTTTTCAGTTGTTTGCATAATCTCTCAGGCCGCAGGTTTCAGTGTAAGCGGCGTTGTTGTCGACTCGATAGGCGAGGGTGAGTCGTTTGCCACCCTCCGCGCATTCTCCGCCACCGATTCGGTGAAACCGGCCGCTATGGGAGTGGCCGACGTAGACGGCAAATTCACCCTGCCGCTGCCGAAAGCTGGAGTCTACGACCTGAAAATCAGTGGCACTGGCAAAGAGACGATCGAGCGCACGTTTGAGGTGACGGCGAAGCAGCCGGCAGCCGACATGGGGACGCTTACCGCCGTGACGGCGTCGAACATCCTCGGAGAGGTGCAGGTTGTGGCACAGCGCCCCGTTGTGGTGCGCGAAATCGACCGCATAGGCTACGACGTGCAGGCCGATCAGGATGCGAAAACCCAGACTCTCGACGAGATTCTGAAACGGGTGCCGCTGGTGACAGTCGACCCCGACGGCACCATAAAAGTGAAAGGCTCCACAAACTTCAAAGTATATAAGAATAACCGCCCGAACCACTCGTTCAGCAACAACGCCAAGGAGATTTTCAAGGCGATTCCGGCATCGATGATAAAGCGTATAGAGGTGATAACGGACCCCGGAGCCCGTGAGGATGCCGAAGGTACCGGCGTGATCCTCAATATAGTCACCGACGAGCAGACGGTGATTAAAGGCGTGATGGGAACTATTTCCACCAATTACAGCACCTCGTCGGAAGTGCCCGGCGCGAACCTATGGCTCACGTCGCAGATCAACAAGGTGACGTTCTCGTTCAACGCCGGTTATTTCGCGCAGTCTATGGCAGGCGGAAAGTATTCGGGCTACACAAAGAGATATTATAAGGAAAGCGGCAACGAGGAGACTGTAACAACCAGCTCGCGGAGCCGTTACGACGGCATGTATCTGAGCGGCGACGCTTCCTACGAGCTCGATTCGCTCAACCTCTTCACTCTCGAACTCGGCGGCTTCGGCTACCAGTCGAAATATCTTTCCGAGTCGGTCAACTCGATGACCGCCGCCGGAAATCCCGTCTACAGCTACCGCAGCAACTCCGTCACCGACCCCACGCGCTTCGTTGACTTCAACGGAAACTTCAACTACCAGCACCTTACCCGCCGCAAGGGCGAAATCTACACACTGTCGTATCAGATAGCCACCACGACCTCAAAAAACAAGTCGGCCACCGAATACACCGACGCCGTCAACATGCCGGTGCCTTATTCCGGAACCACCAACGACGTGGATCAGAAATTCCTCGAGCAGACGGTTCAGGCCGACTGGACGCGCCCGATCAACGAGCACAATAAGTTCGATGTCGGCGCCAAGTTCATCCACCGCAAGAATCACAGCATCTCAGACCTGAGTTATACGGGCGACCGCGACGTCCACAGCGATTTCTCCCACCTCACCACCATCGGCGCACTTTATGCCGACTACCGGCTCAATCTGGGCCGCTTCGGCGCCCGCGCCGGTGTAAGATACGAGTATTCCCACCTCTCGGCTAAGTATCACGACGGCAGCAACGAGCCCTTCGGTTCCGATCTGAACGACGTGGTACCCAACGCCGCCGTTTCGTGGAACATCAACGACCAGAATTCTCTCAAACTATCCTACGGCACTTCGATAGCCCGTCCCGGCATCGATTATCTCAACCCGGTGAGGGTAGAGTCGCCGCTTTGGGTGTCGTACGGCAATCCGAACCTCGGGAGCGCACGGCAGCAGTCGTTCAACTTCAACTACGGCCTCATCGGCCGGAAGGTGACGGTAGACCTCACCGCCGGCTATACTTTCAGCAACAACGGCATAATCACCTCGCAGTGGACTGATCCCGACAACATAACCTATTCCACCTACGCCAACGGCGGCAGAAGCCGGATTTTCAACAGCAGTCTATTCATGCAGTGGACCATCGGGCCTAAAACGAGCTTTATGGTCAACGCCAACGCGGGCTACGAATATCAGCGCAACCCCTCGCTCGGACTGAAGTCGGGCGCGTGGAACGGTTTCTTCTGGGGTCGCTTCCAGCAGCAGCTCCCCTGGAAGCTGACGGTAAGCCTCGACGGCTCATACTGGGGCGGATGGGAATCGCTCTACTCCAAGTCGAAGACCGAAGGTATAGCCGCGCTGAACTACACGCTGGGGCTGCGCAGGGCATTCCTGAAAGACGACAGACTCAACGTGTCGGTAAACGTCCGCAACCCCATCGGACCCTCCGACCGCATCTCGCGCACCACCTTCCTCAATTCCGGTTTCGACGGCTATCAGCAGTCGCGCTCCCACAGGCGCAAGTCGGTGATGGTATCCGTTTCGTGGCGCTTCGGCTCGCTCAACGCATCGGTAAAGAAAACGCAGCGAAGCATTTCCAACGACGACCTTCAGGGTCAGAGCCGCGGCTCCTCCGCAGGCGGCAACTGACGCCCGAAAAAAACCTCCTGCGAAAAAGCATGGCTCGAACGCTGAATTTACGGTGCTCGGGCATGTTTTTTCATTTTACAAGCCCCCTCAGTAGAAAATGATGGGTCGAGTAGACTCGGGGCGGCAACTGCGGAGCCTATCCGAGCCATCATTTTTAGGCCGCCTCAAAAATTTTTATCGGACAGCAATAATATTTAACCAAGATGCTGACAACCTGCGATTTGTGTGACCGCAATTCTTCGCATCCACACTGACATATTCACCCGATAAAAATATGAATGCATATTCACTATGGACGTGAAGAATCACATCTGTGCACTGATGCTCAATGAATTATATTTGTTTGATGATAACCATATCGGTGAAAAATACATTTGATATAACGGGAAGAATCGTATTTTTATTTCTAAAGTACTTGCATGATCAGCGCACAAAGTAAATGTACATCCCTACCAATGGAGTTACCGGCAACCGTCGCGGCGGCTACACCAGAGTGTGCCATACATAATAATGCACAAATGATTTCTGTTTTACCTATAAGTGGGAGAATCCTGCTATTTTGAATTAAAAATTTATACTTTTCTTAAAATAATATAAAAATAGCGCTATATTTGCAATAGTTTAAAATAAAGATTAAGAGAATGTTTAAAGATTATCTCAAATAATGCATCTCAAATACATCCCTCTAACTATGAAATTTGCTGAATATTTCATTATATATTTTTTACTCATTATAGCCTATAGCCTGACATCCTGCACTCGGGTAAAAGAACCCGATGCAGTGTTAAAAGCAGAGTCACTGATCGAGATGCATCCGGATTCAGCTTTAAACATTTTAAGAAAAGTCGACAGAACTGCCCTCTGTTCAAAAGAAGCTCAGGCTCATTATGGGCTTCTTATGACCATGGCTCTTGACAAAAATTATATTGACATTACTGTATTCGACATACTTCAGCCTGCGATTGATTATTATTTACAAAATGGAACGCCGGATGAAAAACTCAAAACATTATATTATCAAGGCTGTATATTCCTTAATAAAGGAGACAAAGACAACGCTTTGAATTCATTTGTAAAAAGTTTGGATATAATGAATCAATGCAATGATTCATTATGTATAGCGCGTGTACTTGTTGCCCAGGCTGGAATATACAATGATTTTTATGATTTTGGCAGCTATTTGGACAATTATTTGAGGGCAGCGAGCATCTATAATTTGAAAAACTATAAAGACTATGAATTTGATTGTTTGCTTAACGCATTGAACGGTGCTATTATTTTATCCAATAAGCACAAAGCAGATAGCATATTAAATGTCTGTAGTCAAATTACACCAATTAGCAATATTCAAAAGAGTATTTTAGTCGGTTATCAATTATCGTATGCTTTAATATTTGGTTCCAATACCGAATTAAAAGATTTAATATCCAATCACGAAAATGATTTATACCATAACCCAAATGGTGCCCTGAATCTTGCATTGGCGTATAACAAATTAGGTAACAATCAAAAAGCCTTGCAAATACTTGATCAATTAAACGATAGGAAAGTAAAGTATGACACTTTGAAATATCTGCCTATAAATGTTTCGATTCTGGATTCATTAGGCAGGTACAAAGAGGCCTTTTCAACATATGTGGATTTTAGTCTGCGCTTAGATTCTATAAACGCATTGAAATTTGAAGAAAAAGCAAAATCAGTTGAAGAAAAACACAAAATGGAACTTCAGGCGCAAAACGATGCAAGAGAGAAATCGGTTATAATCTGGGTATGCACAGGCGGAATTGTTTTTTTTGCTATGGCTGCTTTTATTTTATATATTTTAGTACGCAGCAATATGGTAAAAAAAGACTTGGCTATTCAGAAAGCAAGAACAACTGAGCTTGAAAATGAAGAACTTAAATCAGAAAAAAAGAGGCTGTTCCTCGAGAACACAAATCTTCAACTCGAAAGAGATAAAAAAAAGTTGGAGGCAGAAAATCTTGCTCACCGTGTTGAAAAACTTGAAAGCGAAAGTGAAAGTCTTAATATTTTAATGGAAAAGCCGGAGGAAATTCCGTCAGAGGTTCAGGAGGCAATCAAAATCCGTATTGAAATGCTTAATTCTCTATTGGCAAGTTATATAACTGAGAATGAACAATATGAGAAGCCATATGACTTTTGGGTAAAAGAACTGACAGAGAACACGGAAGAATTCATGAATTCCAATCGTCTGGCATTTCAAGTTTCACACCCTCATTTTATTCAATATTTTGAGAATCATAACCTTACGACTGATGAAATTAATTACGTCTGTCTATATGCAATCGGATTGCGTGGTAAAGAGGTTGGCAACTATATGAAAAAACGTAGTCACGTAAATATCAGTAGCGCGATTAGGAAAAAACTTGGTATAGACAGGCACGAAACCAATATAGGCATTTATGTGCGAAAACTGCTCAAAAGTTTGTAATTTTTTTCTCTTATGAAAGTTTGCAATCCATTGTTCCAAAATAAAAAAATAATAAAAGTGTAGTTCCCTTAAGCCCAACGCATTGCGATTAATGTTTTTTCAGGACATGAAACTTTTGTTTTGAAGCATGAAAGTCCGTCATTGTATTTTTGCATCATGAAAATTCAGAAATACATATCGCAATGAGAAAATTTTTATTGTTCTTCACCTTTATTGTGGCAATTACACTCTTTTCGGTTGCCCAAAATTCCAATAACCGCTCTTCAAGACCTATCGTATTGAAATCCCACCCTATTAACAACCGCGGAGGTTCCACTCGTCATCGCGCACCAATACGTATTGCTGTAGATTGCTATTACAATTCTGACGATAGTTCGATACATATATCCTATGACGGAGATGATGAAGTTGAAGGAGAGGTGCTCTTTTATTTAGATGAATGCTTAATCGGACACAGTTTTGAATTAAATGCATCTTTCCCTGTTTCGATTCCGGGTCAGTATAAAATCGAAATTATTAGTGAAAGCTGGGCTGCGTTCGGTTATATAGAACTTAATTAATTGCGAATGAAATCAATGATTTGGATATGTTATGTAAGTATTGATTAATCAGCTATATACAACCTCTGAGAATGTAATCCTTAATTAAATTATAATCAAATTTTTCATCAAAATTGTTGCTTTTATGAATAAGAGAAAAAATTTTAAGTTTATGTGCACTGGCATCATTGCTTTTTGTGCAATTAGTACTTTCGTTGTTTCTTGTCAGGAGGAGGTAAATGATACTCCGAGTGCTGTCAGTAACCAAACGGCATCTGTTTTCATGTCATCGTTAGATGATAATCTTGAATCTTTTATGGATAAGCAAATAGTTACTTCTGAACCTACCCAAAATGAAAGTAGATCTCAGAATGATTGTAAAGTTCGCAAACTATACATTGATTTATCGGATGTTGAAGAACCAGTAGCTTTGGAAAAAATAAAAACGCCAAGGCAAATTCTTAATATTATGCGAACAACGGGTGCAGAAATCAGCCTAATTAATGATGGAACTTACACCCACTATTTGACAATTTCAGAAGATGAGAGTTCGTTATCACTGAATTCTCTTGTTTTGGATAGTAAGGCATATTTATACAGCAAAGGGTTTTCAGAGAGCGATATACAAACTATGTTAAAGGAAAATAATGCTGATGAGTCTGCTCTTGTTCCATTCGTAATTGCCTTAACTGAGGAAGAAGAATATCAACAATCGAATCCGGCAAACAACGGAAATTCTTCTTCTGATGATGCGGTTGATTGGGATAGGGCAGGGCGTTGTTCACTTCATGCGCTGGGCGTTGATATTTTAACCGGACTCGCTCAATCATCTGCTAAAGTATGGAGTAAAGCCGCTATTAAGGCTGCTTTTAAGACCTTAGCGTCCAAAATAGTAGGTCCCGTTGGTGTCGCTATTTTTGTAATTGATTTTACTTTATGTTATACGGGAGTTATATGAATTTATTACTAATCATCATTCTTTTAATTTGTTATTCTGCAATCATCGGGAAGTTGATAATCGCTGTTAAGCAGAAAGACTATTCCAAGGTGAAAATACAATTGCTTATTCTGGGATTGGCTGTTATGGTGACGTTAGGTATTCTGCTCATAACGCCAGCCTGATGATGGATAATAGCGATTATGACGATTAATTATTGAAGGTTGAATAACTATAAGCTATGCGGATGTTCCGCATCACAACGAAAGCTCAAGCGAGTACCCCGTTTATGTGGTCCTCGCTTGCTGCTTTCGTTGTGTCAGCTCAGACCTGCAAGACTTGTATAACGTGTGTTTTAACTGTCTTTAACTGTTTTTATTTCTATGAAGCGTACATGTTTTTGGGGAAATTCAGTGAAACGGGTGTAATGTTTATCACCTTTCCTCTCTGCTGTTTCCCTGCTTCTACTTTTCCTGTCCCAAAATCACCTGTTTCTCCTGTACTCCTGTCCAAACCCCCCTCCTGTTTTCTTATCTTCCTGTCGTACTCCTGTCAATAAACCATCGGAGTCATAATTTTTTGGAAATTCGGCGAAAAGGGCGTAATTTTGCGGTTTAGAAGAAATTAACAGAAAACCATCAATATATTATGGACCTTTTTGAAAAAATTAACGCCGACATCAAAGCCGCCATGCTCGCACGCGAGAAAGTGCGCCTCGAAACCCTCCGCGGTATCAAGAAAGAGTTTCTTGAAGCAAAAACCGCGAAAGGAAGCGACGGCACGCTCAGCGATGATGCCGCGCTGAAGATTCTCGCCAAAATGGTGAAACAGCGCCGCGAAACAGCGCAGATCTACGACGAGCAGAACCGCATTGATCTCCGCGACAACGAACTCGCCGAAGCCGCCGTGATTGAGCAGTATCTTCCCAAACAGCTTTCGGATGAGGAACTAACCGCCGAACTTAAGAAAATCATCGCCCAGGTGGGCGCTACATCGCCCGCGCAGATGGGCAAGGTGATGGGAGTGGCCTCAAAGGCTCTCTCCGGCCGAGCCGACGGCCGTGTAATCTCCGCAAAGGTTAAGGAACTCCTCGCAAACATGAATTAAAACCGTAGAAAATGCTTACTTTACAACAGATAAAAGAAAATCCCGAGCGCGTGGTTGAACGCCTCGCCGTGAAGGGTTTCGACGGCAAGGATGCCATTGCCCGCGTAATCGAGCTCGACACTCAGCGCCGTCAGCTTCAGTTCAAGAACGACAATCTCGCCGCCGAGCTCAAGAAGAAGGCCGACTCCATTGGCCGCCTCATGAAAGAGGGCAAGCGCGACGAAGCCGAGCAGGCTAAAGCTGCAGTGGCAGAGATGAAGGCTGAGCAGAAGACTATAGCCGACGAACTCGCTGCCGCCGAAAAAGAGTCGACCGACATCCTGCTTACCATCCCCAATCTGCCGTGCGACATGGTGCCTGCCGGAACCTCCGCCGCCGACAATGTGGTCGAAAAAACCGGCGGCCCGATGCCCGATCTTCCCGCTGATGCTCTTCCGCATTGGGATCTTGCCCGCAAGTACAACATCATCGACTTCGACCTCGGCGTGAAAATCACCGGTGCCGGATTTCCCGTATATATAGGTAAGGGCGCACGCCTGCAGCGCGCGCTCATCCAGTTCTTCCTTGACGAGGCCGGCAAAGCGGGATACCTCGAAGTGCAGCCTCCTTATGTTGTAAACGAGGCTTCGGGCTACGGAACGGGCCAGCTCCCCGACAAGGAAGGCCAGATGTATTTCGTAAACGAAGACCGCCTCTACCTGATTCCTACAGCCGAGGTGCCCGTCACCAACATCTACCGCGACGTGATTCTGAGCGCCGACAGCCTTCCCCGCAAAAACTGCGCCTACTCGGCTTGTTTCCGCCGCGAAGCCGGCAGCTATGGCAAAGACGTGCGCGGACTCAACCGCCTGCACCAGTTCGACAAGGTGGAAATCGTGCGCATCGAGAAACCCGAGAATTCCTACGCCGCTCTCGAGGAGATGAAAGACCACGTGCAGGGTCTGCTCGAAAAACTCGGTCTGCCCTGGCACATTCTCCGTCTCTGCGGCGGCGACATGAGCTTCACCTCGGCCATCACCTTCGACTTTGAAGTGTGGTCAGGTGCTCAGAAGCGCTGGCTCGAAGTTTCCTCTGTCTCCAATTTCGAGACCTATCAGGCCAACCGTCTGAAATGCCGTTACCGCGGCGACGACAAGAAAACCCATCTCTGCCACACGCTCAACGGCTCTGCCCTCGCATTGCCTCGTATCGTGGCTGCCTTGCTCGAAAACAACCAGACACCCGAAGGCATCGTAGTGCCCGAATGCCTGAGAAAATACACCGGATTCGACATCATCGACTGATTTCTCCGGTCGGATGAATCCGAAAAAGGAGGGTTATCGTAACCGATAAACCCTCCTTTTTCAACCATCCGCCGCTTCGGAGCGTTTTAGTCATACATTAATATATAGATTATGGAATCAACACGTCAAGCAAAGATAGCGCGTCTGCTCCAGAAGGAACTCAGTGAGATTTTCCGCCGGCAGACCGCCAAGACCCACGGCACAATCGTTTCGGTAAGCACCGTGCGTGTGTCACCCGACCTGAGTATCTGCAAGGTATACCTCTCGATTTTCCCCGCCGACAAGTCGCAGGAGGTGCTTGAAAATATCAAGCGCAGCGCAAAGACCATACGCTACGAACTGGCGCAGAAAGTGCGCTTCCAGTTGCGCAAAACCCCCGAGCTGAGTTTCTTCATAGACGATTCACTCGACTACGCGGCCAACATTGACCGTCTGCTCGCCGAGGACTGATTTCTTCAGTTCCCACCTTCCTGCCAATCATGATTTTACGCATCGCATTACGTTATCTTGTAGCGAAAAAGAGCCATGCCGCTGTCAATGTCATTTCTATGATTTCGATGGCGGGCATAGCTGTTGCCGCTATGGCGATGATCTGTGTGCTCTCCGTGTTCAACGGTTTCCGCGGGCTGGCCGAGTCGCGGCTGTCGGTGGTCGACCCCGACATCAGGGTGACCGCCGTGGAAGAAAAGGTGATTCGCGACGCCGACTCGCTTTCGGCCGCCCTTGCGGCGCTTCCCGGTGTGGCGACGGCGCTTCCCGTGCTCGAGGAGAAAGCGCTCGCGGTTTATGGCGACAGCCAGCTTCCGGTTACGGTGCGCGGAATCCCGGAAGGATATGACTCCGTGGCCGACTGGCGCGCCCTGCTCATCGACGGCGAGATGCGCGCCCCCGACAGCCTTGGCTCATACGCCGTGCTGAGTGTAGGGGTGGCTCTGCGTCTGGGCGCACGTCCCGGGTTCGACAACAGCCTGATTGTAAACGTGCCCCGCCGCGCGGGCCGCATAAATCCCGCACTCCCTGTCGGCGCTTTCCGAAGCGACTCGCTCATAGTGAGCGGAGTGTATCAGTCAGATCAGTCGGAAATCGACACCGACATCATGCTCCTCCCGCTCTCTTCCCTGCGCCGGCTCCTCGATTATACTGCCGAAGCGACTTCGGTTGACGTGGCGCTCTCTCCCGGCGCCGACCCCTCCGCCGTGCTGAAGGCTGTGGCGGCCGCCGCGGGTCCTGCATACCGCGCTGCCGACCGCATGGCCCAGGAGGAGACCTCTTTCCGCATGATCGAAATCGAAAAGTGGATTACGTTTCTCATGCTGGCGTTTATTCTCATCATGGCGTCGTTCAACATCCTCTCTACCATGTCGATGCTGATTATCGAGAAGACGGAAAATATTGCCGTTTTGCGCGCGCTGGGCGCCACACAGCGGCAGGTGAGGCGCATTTTCCTTGCCGAAGGATTTCTGATTTCCGTGGCCGGAGGTGGCATAGGCCTCGTCGCGGGCATTCTCCTCTGTCTGCTCCAGCAGGCCACCGGATTCATCCGTCTCGGGGGCGACCCCTCGCAGCTCACTATCGACCATTATCCTGTGGAGCTTCAAGCTGCCGACGTCCTTATTGTTGCTGCCGTGGTTATGGCTATAGGTTTCATTTCCGGTCTGATATCCTCGCGGTTCGTAAGGCGCGACAATATGTAGATTATTCCACCCCGAACGCCGGGTTGAGGTAATAGAGCCGCCGCGTGGCGCGCGACGTGGCCGTGTAGAGCCATCTGTAAAATTCCATACCGACGGCGTCGGGCGCGATTCCCCCCATATCGATTATTACGTTTGCCCACTGCGCGCCCTGCGCCTTATGGCAGGTCACCGCGTAGGCGTATTTCACCTGCAGGGCGTTGAAATACTCGTCGTCCTTCAGCTTGCGGATGCGGCTCTCCCATGAACTTGCGGGGTCGAACGCCTCCGGATCCGCCATACGTTTTTCGGCGAGACTGCGCAGGCTCTCGGTTTCGAGCGAGGCGCTCTCGGAAGTGAGTGTGTCGAGGATTATCTTGCAGGTGAGGGTGATGTCGCGGTCGGGGAGCGACAGTTCAACGTCGGCGAACCTGAATCCGTAGCGGTCCTCTGTTCCTATTATCCGTTCCGCAATTCCAATGTCGCCGTTGGCTATGAAATCGAGTCCCTCTGTTTTCCGCGACCACATATAATTGTTTTTCGCCACGAGGAGCCGTTCCCCCTTCATCAGCATCTCCCCGCAGTCGAGAATCTCCTGGCGGATGGAGAGGTTGAAGGCCGTGGCGCGGCGGTTGGAGCGTGTTATGATTATTGTATTGTCGGGCCCGCTCACCATGTCGTCGTCAGGCTCGTCGGAGCCGTGGTATGCTTTGTAGACCACCTCCAGCACACCGTCGTTGTCGATTACGTCCACGTCGCGGAACCGCGATGCCATCAGTCTCGGCTGCGGGAGCGGATTCATGAGCATGGCCCGCCGCAGCCAGGTGGCGTTGCGAAGTATTCCAGACCCGTGGCTCTGGCGCACCGTGTCGCTCATCACTGCGCGGCTTACCCTTAGTCCGCGTTCCTTTATCACCGCAGGATCCATGGCGGGACTGACGTCGCTCCCGACCGGGGGGAGCTGAGCGGTGTCGCCTATCATTATGAGTTTGCAGTTGGTGCCGGTGAACACGTACTGCAGCAGGTCGTCAAGCAATCCCGTCACCGGATTGCCGGCAGTGTCGGTGGCGGAATTTCCGATCATCGACGCCTCGTCGACTATGAACACGGCGTTGGTCAGCCGGTTGTCCTGAAGCATGGCCGAGGCACCGGCTATGGCCGACGAATCTCCGCGGTAAATCTTGCGGTGGATGGTGAACGCCGGATGCGACGCGGCGCGTGAGAACACCTTTGCGGCTCGACCAGTGGGAGCTAAAAGCACGACCTGCACTTTTACCTCGCGCAGGGCCCGCACGAGCGCTCCCGTGAGCGAGGTCTTTCCTGTTCCGGCATAACCGTTGAGCAGAAACACCGAGTCGCTCGGCGTCTGCTGTGAGCAGAACCGCGCAAGCGCGTTTATCACCTTGCCCTGCTGTTCATTCGGCTCGTAAGGTAGCTGCTGCCGGATCAGCCCGGCGAATTCGCCGGTGGTCATTTGCCTGTCAGGATTGCGCGGATGTCGTTGAGTTTGTTGAGTGCCGCAACCGGAGTCAGATTGTTGATGTCAAGGCCCAATATCTGGTCGCGCAGCTGAGTCAGCACGGGATCGTCGAGCTGGAAGAAAGAAAGCTGAACGCCCTCTTCCACCGGACTGCCCGACGGCAGCCGCGAGATTGTCTGCGCGTCGGTGTCGCGGTTGGCGTCCTCGAGATGCCGGAGCACCTCGGCGGCGCGCTTCACTATGCTCTGGGGCATGCCCGCGAGTTTCGCCACATGGATGCCGAAGCTGTGCTCCGAGCCTCCCCGGGCAAGTTTGCGCAGAAACACTACCTTGCCGTCGATTTCCTTGACCGACACGTTGAAGTTCACTACCCGCGGAAAACTCTTCTCCATCTCGTTGAGTTCGTGATAGTGGGTGGCGAAAAGGGTCTTGGGGTGGATGCCGCCGGAGTTGTGGATGTGCTCCACGATCGCCCATGCTATCGAAATGCCGTCGTAGGTCGACGTGCCGCGTCCCAGTTCGTCGAACAGAATCAGCGACCGCCGGCTCATGTTGTTGAGTATCGACGCCGCCTCGTTCATCTCCACCATAAATGTCGATTCCCCGAGCGAGATATTGTCCGATGCCCCCACGCGGGTGAAAATCTTGTCCACCACACCTATGCGGGCGCTCTCGGCCGGGACGAACGACCCTGTCTGCGCCATGAGCACTATCAGCGCCGTCTGGCGCAGAAGCGCCGACTTGCCCGACATGTTGGGGCCCGTTATCATCATTATCTGGGTTCCCTCGTTGTCGAGGCTCACTGAGTTGGTGATATACGGCTCGCCCGGAGGGAGTTCGCGCTCTATCACCGGATGACGTCCCTCGGTTATGGAGATGGAGAGCGAATCGTCCACAACCGGCCGGTTGTAGCGGTTCTCGAGAGCCACGCGCGTAAAGGAGCCGAACACGTCGAGCCGGGCAAGCATCGAGGCGTCGAGCAGAATAGCCGGTATGTAGTCCGCAAGCCTGTTCACCAGTTCAGAGTAAATCCGCTGCTCGATTACGGATATGCGATCCTGCGCCCCGAGGATTTTTTCCTCATATTCCTTAAGTTCCTGAGTGATGTAGCGTTCGGCATTCACGAGTGTCTGCTTGCGTATCCACTCCGCAGGCACTTTGTCGCGGTGCGTGTTGGTCACCTCTATGTAGTAGCCGAACACGTTGTTGAACGCAACTTTGAGCGACGGGATGCCTGTGGCCTGGCTCTCACGCTGCTGTATGCCGAGCAGATACTCTTTGCCGCTGCGCGATATGCGCCGCAGTTCGTCGAGTTCCCCGTCGACACCCTCCTTTATTACGTCGCCGCGGTTCAGCGCTACGGGAGCGTCATCCACGATTACCTCCGCGATTCTCTCGGCTATTGTGGCGCACGGATTGAGCTGTTCGCCAATCGACTGCAGCGCCGGTTCACCAGATTCAGAGCAGAGTTTCTTTATGGGGATGATTTTCGATAGCGCCGTGCGGATCTGTACAAGTTCGCGGGGCGACACTCTGTTGGCGGCCACCTTCGAGGTCAGTCGTTCGAGGTCGCCAACATGCTCCAGCGCCTGCCGCAGTTCCTCGCGGTTGTCGGGATGCTTGAAGAGGTATTCCACAATGTCGAGGCGCTTGTTGATCTCCCCCGGGTCTTTCAGCGGAAACGACAGCCACCTCCGCAGCAGTCTGGCGCCCATCGGACACACCGTTCGATCCATGATGTCGAGCAGACTCCTGCCCCCTTCCCCTATGGAATGGAAGAGTTCGAGATTGCGCACCGTGAAGCGGTCGAGCCTCACGGCCGTGTCGCGGTCTATGCACGAAATCGAGGTTATATGGCGCAGCCCCGTGTGCTGCGTTATGTCGAGATAATAGAGAATGGCGCCCGAAGCCACGATTGCCGCCGAGAGATGGTCAACGCCGAATCCCTTCAGCGAAGCGGTTTCGAACTGTTTCAGAAGCCGGTCGCTGGCGCTCTCGGGGGTGAAAATCCAGTCATCGAGCTCCGAAGGCAGATAGTTTTCATTGAACGTCTCCTTGATGAGACTGCGCTTGCCGCGCTCCACGAGTACCTCCTTCGGTGCGAAATTTTCCAGAAGTTTCCCTACGTAGTCGCTGTCGCCCTCGGCAGTGAGAAACTCTCCGGTGGAAATGTCGAGAAACGCCACTCCGACGAGTCCCTGACGGGCGAAATGAACTGCCGCGAGAAAGTTGTTTTCCCGATGGTCGAGAATATTGTCGTTGATGGCCACGCCTGGAGTGACGAGCTCCGTGATACCCCGTTTTACAAGTTTTTTGGTAGTCTTGGGGTCTTCGAGCTGTTCACATATCGCCACACGCTTGCCGGCTCTCACGAGTTTGGGCAGGTAAGTGTCGAGCGCATGGTGCGGGAAACCGGCCAGTTCCACCGACTGCGCCGAGCCGTTGGCGCGCCGGGTCAGCGTAATGCCTAAGATCTCCGAAGCCGTGATGGCATCGTCGCTGAAAGTTTCGTAGAAATCCCCCACACGAAAAAGAAGCACCGCGTCGGGGTGCTTGGCTTTCATCTGGAGATATTGCTTCATCAGCGGAGTTTCTACGATTTTCTTGGCCATACGCTATTGTCTCTGAATGTTTCATACAAAGATAACCCAAAAAACGCTTGCGGCAAAGTGATACCACACCTTTTTTTCGCGAAAATTCGCCACCGCAGAAATCCGCTGCAGCTACGGATCAAAAATAAAGCCGCCCCGGGGCGGCTGCTCCGGGACGGCTTGCGATAGCATATCTCAGAGAGCGGCCTCAACGAGCGCCTTGAAGGCGGCCTCGTCCATGAAGCCGACCGAGCTGGTGGAGGTGCCGTCGGCTTTCAGAACCGTTACCTGCGGGATGGATTCCACGCCGAACTGCTCGGCGGCCGCAGGACATACGTCAACGTCGACCGACACGAAATGGGCTTTGCCGGCATACTCGGCCGCCACTTCGTGGAAGATGGGGGCGAAGTTGCGGCAGGGGCCGCACCAGGTGGCGTTGAAGTCGATGATCACCGGCTTGCCGTCGGTGGCGGGCTCGATGCGGGTGTCGGTTTTCTGCTCTGTCACGGCATCCTTGACCGCCGTTTCGGTGCGCATTTCCTGCGGCGACCGTGCGGCCTCGGATTCAGAGGCAGATTCAGTGGCAGTCTTGCCGCCGCAAGCGCTGAGGCAGAGAGCGGCCGCTGCAATAAGGGAGAGGGTGAATTTATTCATAATTAATTGTTTTAAAGTTTTTTATGCCAGCGCGCCTGCGAGGGCGGCATTGGTTTTATGTACGGCTTCCGCACTCTTTGCAAACAGTGCTTTTTCCTCGGCGTTGAGGTCGAATTCAACTATCTTCTCAATACCGTTGCGGCCTAAGATGCAGGGAACGCCGATGCAGAGATCTTTTTCGCCGTATTCGCCGTCGAGGAGTGCGGAGCAGCTTATCAGGCGGTGCTCATTGTGGAGAACGGCCTTGGCAACCTGTGCGCCTGCCGCACCGGGAGCATACCATGCGGAGGTTCCGAGGAGTTTGGTGAGGGTTGCGCCGCCAACCATAGTGTCGGCAGCCACTTTCTGCAGCTCGTCGGCGCTGAGCAGGGTCGATGCGGGGATGCCGCGGTACGCTGCATAGCGGGTGAGCGGAATCATTGTGGTGTCGCCGTGGCCGCCTATCACTATGCCCTCGATTTCGTTGGGGTTGGCGTTGAGAGCATTGCTGAGGAAATATTTGAAGCGGGCGCTGTCGAGTGCGCCGCCCATGCCGATAATGCGGTTTTTGGGAAGATTGGTGATTTTGTGGATGAGGTAGGTCATCGTGTCCATCGGGTTGGAGATGCAGATAATCACCGCGTCGGGCGAATATTTCAGCAGACTTTCGGTTACCGATTTAACGATACCGGCGTTGACGCCGATGAGTTCCTCGCGGGTCATGCCGGGCTTGCGGGGGATGCCTGAGGTTATGATTACCACGTCGCTGCCTTTGGTAGCCTCATAATCGTTGGTCACGCCGCGCAGACGGCTGTTGAGTCCGAGGATATTGGCGGTCTGCATGATGTCCATGGCTTTGCCTTCCGACACACCTTCTTTGATGTCGAGCAATACTACTTCGTCGGCCACATTGGTCGTAACGAGCACATTCGCACAAGTTGCGCCTACATTTCCGGCGCCTACAACTGTAATCTTTGACATGATGATATGGTTTATTGATGATTGTATTTTCCGTTATTTTTTATGGGCGATGATATACTGGGCTATCTGCACGGCATTGAGAGCGGCCCCCTTCTTTATCTGGTCGCCTACGAGCCAGAACGACAGTCCGTTGGGGTTCGACAAGTCTTTGCGGATGCGCCCGACGTAGACCGGATCCTTGCCGGTGATGTCGAGCGGCATGGGGTATTTCTTCTCGGCGGGAACGTCGACAACCACGAGTCCCTCGGCCTTTCCGAACGCCTCGCGGGCCTTTTCGGGCGACACCGGACTCTCGGTTTCCACCCACACCGCCTCGGAATGGGCGCGCAACACCGGCACGCGCACGCACATCGCGCTCACGTCGAGCCCGGGGGCATGCATGATTTTTTTGGTCTCGTTAAACATCTTCATCTCCTCTTTCGTGTAGCCGTTGTCGGTAAACACGTCGATATGGGGGATGAGATTGTAGGCGAGCTGATAGGCGAACTTGTCGACCGTAGGCTTCTTTCCGCTCTGAATCTCGGCATACTGACCCTCGAGTTCCGCCATAGCCGTGGCGCCGGCGCCGCTTGCCGCCTGATAGGTGGCCACGTGGATGCGCCGTATGGGTGAAATGTCGTTGATCGGCTTTAGAGCCACAACCATGATTATGGTGGTGCAGTTGGGATTGGCGATGATGCGGCGGGGGGTGCGGAAGGCGTCGTCGCCGTTTACCTCCGGAACCACCAGAGGTACGTCGGCGTCCATGCGGAAGGCGCTCGAGTTGTCGATCATCAGCGCGCCGTGGGCGGTGATGTCGGCGGCGTATTCGCGCGACACTCCGGCGCCGGCCGAGGTGAAGGCGAAGTCGATGCCCTTGAAGTCGTCGGGGTTATGGGTGAGTTCCTTTACGGTGTACTCCTTGCCGCGGAAAGTGTAGCTCTTTCCGGCGCTGCGTTTCGAACCGAAGAGAGTGAGGTTTGTAACGGGGAAGTTCTGCTCGTCGAGGACGCGGAGGAATTCCTGTCCTACGGCGCCGCTGGCGCCGACAATTGCTACATTCATAGTCGTTGTGTATGAGTGATGATAGGTATAAATGAATCAGTAAGAATACATTGCCTCGATTTCCTTGGCGAAATGGTCGGCCACCACCGAGCGGCGCACCTTGAGGGTATTGGTCAGCTCGCCGTTTTCCATCGAGAAGGGCCGGGGCAGCAGCGTGAAGCGCTTGATTTTTTCGAATCCGGCGAGTCCTTTCTGCAGCTCCTCCAGGCGGTTGGCGAAAAGCTCCCTCACCTGAGGCGACTCGGTCAGCTCCTCGCGCGAGTGATAGGAAATGCCGTTGCGGGCGGCGAAATCCTTCAGGGCGGTGAAGTCGGGGACTATGAGAGCGCTTACAAACTTGCGCCGGTCGCCGATGACCGCTACCTGGTCGATGTATTTGTCCTCGCCCAGACGGCTTTCAATAGCCTGCGGGGCGATGTATTTTCCATTGGAGGTCTTGAAAAGATCCTTGATGCGCTCGGTCAGGATCAGCGCTCCCGTGGCGTCGATGCGGCCGGCGTCGCCCGTGCGGAACCATCCGTCGGCGGTAAACGCCGCCGAAGTGGCCTCCGGCTTGTTGTAATATTCGCGCATTACGGTGGGCCCTTTCACGAGAATCTCGTTGCCTTCGCCTATTTTCACCTGCACGGAGTTGAGCGGCACTCCCACGGTGCCGATCTCATAGCCGACGTCGGGGTAGCAGCACACCGTGGCAGTGGTTTCCGACAGTCCGTAACCTTCCACGAGGTTTATGCCGCACGAATGGAAGAACTCCACGATTTTCGCCGAAATCGGGGCGCCCGCCACCGGAAAGAGCTTGCCGCTGTTGATGCCTATGGTGCGGCGCAGCAGCGAGAAGACGTAGCGGTCGTAGAGGCGGTAGCGCATCTCAAGCATCGCCGGCACTTTCTTGCCCAGACGCTTATAGTCGAGGTTGCGGCGGCGTCCGATGCCCACGGCGTGGAGCGTGAGCCAGCGCGTGAACGTCCCCATCGAGGCGATTTTCTCCTGGACGGCGGTGTAGACCTTCTCCCAGAAGCGCGGAACGCTGCACATATAGTTGGGACACACCGTGGCTATGGCGCTCTGCACATCCTGCGGATGGCGGTTTATATAGTTCTTGATGCCCTTCACGAGGCAGAAATAGCTCCATCCTTTCTCGAAGATATGGCTCAGCGGCAGAAACGCGAGCGACGTTTCTCCCTCGTAAATCCACGGGAAGCGCTCCACGTGGGCCTGCATGCAGGCATTGAAGTTGCTGTGGGTCAGCACTGCTCCTTTCGGCTCCCCGGTTGTGCCGGAGGTGTAGACAAGGGTTGCTATGTCGTCGGGGCGCGCCTCGCGGGTGCGTTTCTCCACCTCGGCGCGGCACTCTGCGGGCGCCGATTCCCCGCGGCTTATGAAGTCTGACCACAATATCGACGTCGTATCATCCTTGTCGAGCTCTATCGGCTTGATTACAACTATATGGCGCAGAGACCGGCACACGGCCTGAGCCTCGCGCGCTATGCGGTACTGCGTATAGTTTCCGGCGAAAAGAATTTCTGCTTTCGAATCGTTGACTATGTATATCACCTGCTCCAGGCTCGAGGTGGCGTAGATTGAAATCGACACCGCGCGGTTCAGAAACGCCGCCATGTCGGTGATGAGGTTCTCGGGGCGGTTGGCGGAGAAAGTGGCGATATTGTCGGCTTCCTTCACGCCGAGGAGCTGAAGTGCTTTCGCCGCGGAATCCACGCCGGCAGCCAGCTCTGTCCACGAAATATCGGCCCAGGTGCCGTCGGGCGCGGGAGCCGCAAGCGCGGCGCGGCTTCCGTATTTTGCCGCCTGACGCCGCACTAAGTCTGTAAGAATATTTGTCATTCCGTCTATTCTTATTAATCAGTTGCAAAGTTATGCCAAAAAAACCGAAAGGGCGGCAAAAAGGAGGAAGAAAACGCCGATTGCTTAACAAATCTTTCCGAATTGCACAATTGTGTTAACGGTTGTTAAAAGCCAAGCCGTTTCATTTCGTCAATGAGTATCTTGAATGCCGGATGACACATGTCGCCGTGGTTGAAGCCGTCGATTTTGTAGATTCTCACGTCGGGGTGACCGTTGAGTTTCATCATACGCCACATATAGAGGTTCTCCTCATAGCGCCCGAACAGCTCGAGTTCCGCATCGCCCGTGATTATTATGTAGGGCGGGGCATCCTTGCGGACATGGAAGAGCGGAGAATTTGAATCTACGTATGGAGTCAGTTCGCCTATCCCCTTGCTCTTGCGGTCGGAGAAATGGGTTATCACCTGTCCGCTGAACGGCACGAGGGCTGCTATTGAGTCGGGCGTCTTCCCGTAAGGATCGAGCCTCGACCTGTCGAGACCCACCATGCTCGTGAGGAATCCTCCCGCCGAGTGTCCGCTGACCACGATTTTTTTCGGATCGCCTCCGTAACGGGCGGCATTGTCGAAAGCCCATGCCACCGCCTCCGATGCATCGTCGATACATTCGGTCACGCCCACACGCGGAATCAGCCGGTAGTTGGGTGCTATAACCACGTAGCCCTGCTCCCTGAGTTCTTCCGGAATATGTTTCTCGCCGCCCGTCAGACCTCCTCCGTGAAACCACACGATTACAGGCAGATTTGCCTCTCCTTCAGGATGATGGATGTCGAGTTTCAGCCGGGAGCGGGAATAGTCATCGGTTTTTGCAGAATACGGAATGTCGTATTCCGTGGTATAATTCTTTTGGGAAAATGCGCTTGCCGCGAAAATCGCCAGCAGGAAGAGCACCATTGCTTTTTTCATGATGAAATATGTTTTTGTTGTAAATTTAGAGGTTGTTTAATAACAAATGTGAAGCCGGAGTGGATGGATTTTTGCGCTAACCTGTTCATAATCTGAAGGAGCAGTGCTGTAGCACTGTGACTGAAGATTAGGGACAGGGGAGCCAAAAAGACATCCATGCAACTTAATGTAACTTATTTTCATTATTTTATACATTTTATTCGGTTTTGAGGTTGCTTGAATAAATGCTTTTTCGCATCCATTCTCTTGGGTGTATTTCGTGCTGAATTTCAGTCATAATGCTACAGCATTACTCCTTCAATTCATCCCG
>ERZ1673743.1110-NODE-1110-length-32188-cov-6.972801_pt1 | contig 32188 bp, 29 predicted proteins | sample MGYA00580197_ERZ1673743 | MGnify/ENA primary metagenome ERZ1673743 (study PRJEB41218, sample SAMN15661795) | gut metagenome | host: Homo sapiens | place: Canada: London | collected 2015-08-20/2019-03-30 | study: EMG produced TPA metagenomics assembly of...
CGTGGCACAAAGGGGCGGGACTGCGGTCCCTCCCCTTTGGAAACCCCTCCCGGAGACGAGGGACGGGGCAGGAAAAACCAACCCCCAAGGGGACGAAGGGCGAGAGACGAGGATAAAACCGGAAACGGACCGGGTAGTGCGTAGCGAAGCGGAACGCACGGGAGCAGAAATACGCCGATTCGGTTTTGCTCTGCACCCGCAGGTGCGGGGATATGCCGATTTGATATTCGGGTATAGCGCAGCCGGCAGGTGACTTCCGAATTTTGTCGGCAGTGCGTGACGGCCAGTCCCCGTTTGGGGTGAGTTGACCGCTTTGCCGGTCAACTCACCCCTCAGCGTCTTTTCTTTTGACCATGAATGGCCATTTTCTTTTCCGCAAGAGGAAAAGAAAATGGGGATTTAACCATACTTTCCCGTGCCGCATAGCGGCAGATATGCTTAGTTCTCCAGTTTGGTGATCTGAATATGCAGCTCATCCAGCTGCTTCTGGGTGACCTCAGAAGGTGCGCTCATCATCACGTCCTGGGCGTTCTTGTTCATGGGGAAGGGAATGATCTCACGGATGCTGTCCTCACCGGCCAGCAGCATCACCATGCGATCCACGCCCGGCGCGATACCGGCATGGGGGGGTGCACCGTAGGTGAAGGCATTGTACATGGCGGGGAACTTGGCCTTCACATCGTCCTCGCCCAGCCGGACCAGCTCAAAGGCCTTGATCATGATCTCAGGATCGTGGTTCCGCACAGCGCCGGAGCTGAGCTCCACGCCGTTGCACACAAGATCGTACTGGTCGGCAGTGATGCTCAGGGGGTCGATCTCGCCCTTTTCAGCCTTCAGCAGCACGTCCAGACCGCCGGAGGGCATGGAGAACGGGTTGTGGCAGAATTCCAACTCACCGGACTCGTCGCCGATCTCGTACATGGGGAAGTCCACGATCCAGCAGAAGGCGTACTGCTCCTTGTCCATGTGGCCGGGAACGGCAGCGCCCAGGGTCTTAACCAGCACACCGGCGGTCTTGAGAGCGGCCTCCCGCTTACCGGCGGACAGAGCCACGAAGTCATTGGCCTTCAGCCCCAGGGCCTCGACAACCTTTTCCTTGATGGGATTGACGAACTTGGAAATGCCGCCCACCAGCTCGCCGTTTTCGTCCATGCGGAACCAATAGGCCTTGCCGCCGGACACAGTTTCCACATCTGCCAGCGTCTTGTCGATGAACTTCCGGGTCTCGTGGAAATCGCTGACCTTCACGGCCTTCACCAGATTGCCCTCGGCAAAGGGCTCAAAGCCGCAGCCGCCCAGAACAGAAGTGACGTCCTGCACCCGCAGGTCGATCCGCAGGTCGGGCTTGTCGGAGCCGTAGTTTTCCATGGCCTCGTTGTAGGGGATACGGGTAAAGGGAGCGCCGCTGGCCCGGTTGTAAGCGCCGTACTGTGCGAAGATGGGAGGCAGCACGTCCTCCAGAACGGCAAACACGTCCTCCTGCGTGGCGAAGGCCATCTCCATATCCAGCTGATAGAACTCGCCGGGGGAACGGTCGGCCCGGGCGTCCTCGTCACGGAAGCAGGGGGCGATCTGGAAGTAGCGGTCGAAGCCGGAGGTCATCAGCAGCTGCTTGAACTGCTGGGGAGCCTGAGGCAGCGCGTAGAACTTGCCGGGATGGTTCCGGGCGGGCACCAGATAGTCACGGGCGCCCTCGGGGGAGGAGGCCGTCAGAATGGGCGTGGTGATCTCCAAAAAGCCGTGCTCGGTCATGGACTTCCGCAGGGCGGCCACCACGTTGCACCGCAGAATGATGTTCTTCTTCACGGCGGGGTTCCGCAGATCCAGATAGCGGTACTTCAGCCGCTGGGCTTCGTCGGCCTCCCGGCTGCGATTGATCTGGAAGGGCAGCTCGCTGTGCTGGCAGCGGCCCAGCACCTCCACCTTGGCGGGGACAATCTCAATGTCGCCGGTGGCCATCTTGTCGGTCTTGCTGTCACGCTCCCGGACGGTGCCCTCCACGGAGATGGTGGACTCCTTGGTGATGGCCTTGAAGGTGTTCACCATGTCCTCGGTCTCTGCCACCACCTGGGTGGTGCCGTAGAAGTCCCGGACCACCACGAAGGCCAGATTGGCGCTGACCACGCGGACGTTCTCCATCCAGCCGGAAATTTTCACCTGCTTGCCTGCGTCACTGAGGCGCAGCTCTCCACAGGTATGGGTTCGATTCTGCATCATATTGTTGCTTCCTTTCCATGAAAAGTGATTTAAAATTGTATAATTAAAATCGGAAATAACGAATTGTATTTATTCGGCCGCCTGTTCCCACAGCGCATGGGCCATTTTCTGCCCGATCTCGTGGCCGTTCTTCATCATCAGCGGCAGGGTGACCCCATGGTCAAAGTCCCGGTAACTCCACGAATTCGTCCAGAATTGCAAATCCTCCGACCGCCATGTGTCAGTCCCGTTGTCCTGCGCGAAGCCGATGATCAGGTGGTCTATATCATCGGCCTCCGGGTATTTGACATGGCTCCCCACGATCCCCTCCAAAAAGGGGAGGGCCTGCACCACCACGTTGAAGGGAGAGCGCCGGAACCGCAATCCCCGAATTTCCGACCAGAGATCGTCAAATTCCTCTGTCCCGGCGGTGAGCTTGAGATTCTGATCCTCATGGCCGCTGCCGGTAAAATCGATCAGCGTCACATAAATGAGGTCTGGCTCCAGCTCCGGATACAGGGTGTCCACACCGATGGGCCGGGCGTACCAAAGCCCCCAGATCACCAGCAGCGCCGCCAGCAGCAGCGGCAGGTCACGCTTCAGAGTCAGCTTCATAACAGGCTCCTTCCCGTGGTTATTCCACGATCACGCTTCCTTTTTCCAGTTCAGCAAGACCGGCCTTGATCCGGTCGATGGTCTCCTGCGTATTCAGTTTGGTCTGCTCGCCGGACTTCATGTCCTTGCAGGCCACCACACCAGCGTTGATCTCGTCCTCACCCAGGAAGATCACATAGGGGATGGCCAGCTTGTCGGCATAGCTCATCTTGGCCTTGAACTTCCTCTGCTCGCAGTGAAGCTGGGTGCGAATGCCCGCCTGCCGCAGCTGGGTGGCCAGCGCGATGGCGGGGGAGAGGTCCTCCGTCATAGGCAGGATCAGCACATCCGCCGGGGCGGTGGGCAGCTCCGGATTCAGCATCCCCTGCTCGCCCAGCACATAGAACAGCCGGGTCAGGCCGATGGAAATGCCCACGCCGGGGAGTTGCTTGTCCGTGTAGAACTCCGCCAGATTGTCATACCGTCCGCCGGAGCACACGGAGCCGATCTCCGGGTGATCCAGCAGCGTGGTCTCATAGACCGTGCCGGTGTAGTAATCCAGGCCACGGGCAATGGTGAGATCCACGGCGAAATTCTCCGCAGGTACGCCAAAGTCCGCCAGATACTTCACCACGGTGTTCAGCTCGCTGAGCCCCTGATCGAACATCTCGTTTCTGCCAGTGTAGCCCTCCAGCGCCGTCAGGACCTCTGCATTGCTGCCCTTGATGGCGATGAACTTCAAGATCTCATCGGCGTCGCTCTCACTGACGGCGAAATCCTCCACCAGAATGGTTTTTACCTTTTCGGGGCCGATCTTATCCAGCTTGTCCACGGTGCGCATCACGTCGGCGGATTTCTCCGTCAGGCCCAGCATGGCATAGAAGCCATTCAGGATCTTCCGGTTGTTCACCCGGATCTGGAACCGCTTCAGTCCCAGAGTGGAGAAGGTCTGATAGATGATGGAGGGGATCTCCGCCTCGTTGGTGATGTCCAGCTTGCCGTCACCGATGATGTCGATATCCGCCTGATAGAATTCCCGGAAGCGGCCCCGCTGGGCACGCTCGCCCCGGTACACCTTGCCGATCTGATACCGACGGAAGGGGAAGGACAGCTCGTTGTAGTGGAGGGCCACATACTTGGCCAGAGGCACCGTCAGGTCAAAGCGGAGGGAGAGGTCGCTGTCGCCCTTCTGGAAGCGGTAGATCTGCTTTTCCGTCTCGCCGCCGGCTTTGGCCAGCAGCACCTCACTGGATTCGATGACGGGGGTATCCAGAGGCGTGAAGCCGTACAGGGAATAGGTCTTGCGGAGGATCTCCATGATGCGCTCCATCTGCTGCTGGGGCGCCGGAAGAAGCTCCATAAAGCCGGACAGCGTCCGGGGGGTCATTTTTGCCATAAAAATACTCCTTTTCGGGTGATATTACTGAGTTTTTCCGCTGAAACGGGGCGTTATAGGATCGTAAAAACTGCAAAAAAACGCTCCCGTCCCATAGCTTTGGGACGAGAGCTTACGCTTCGTGGTGCCACCCAAATTCGGGGCAGACTGCCCCCTTTGGCCTTCTGGTACGGGAAGGGGACCGTGGACGTTTCCGTCCCCGCTCCGCCGCTGTCCTTCCTCCGGGGCAGACGGGATGCTTTCAGCATTGCACCCCTCTCTGTGAGACTGCGTTCCGGCCTACTGCTGCGGCGTCATAGCGGTGTATTCATTTGATAGTAGCCGTTTTCCGGCGATTTGTCAAGCGATGGGCCGGTTGCTGGCGGGATTGACGATCATACGCCAGTCCAGATCACCCCGGGCCAGACCCAGTACCAGCATTTCCGCCGTGGCAATGTTGCTGGCGAAGGGCACATTGTTCTGGTCGCACAGGCGGGAGATGTAACTGATCTCACCGGCCATCTTTTCGTTGCTGGGGTCGTTGAAAAACAGTACCAGATCGAATTCATTGTAGGCGATGCGGGCGCCGATCTGCTGGCTGCCGCCGTGGGCATAGGACAGGAAGCAGTGTACCTTCAGGCCTGTGGCTTCCGCTACCATGTGTCCGGTGGTGTTGGTAGCGTACAGGTTATGCTGAGAGAGAATGCCGGCGTAGGCGGTACAGAACTGTACCATCAGGTCCTTCCGGTTGTCATGCGACATAATAGCAATATTCATCTGTCGATCTCCTTTCTGGGGTTCTTATCTGATCCGCAGCAGCGGCGCTTTACCGCCCTGCAGTCGAATTGCGATATTTCGGTATGCGCTGGCCGCTCCATTGTAAGAGCGCAGCAAAAGGGGAGTTCCTTGATTTAGGGACACAGGCAGTGCGTCATCCTCCGGTACCACGCCGATGAGAGGCAGGCCTGCCTTGTCCATGGCATCATCAATGGTGGCGTGCATACTGTGCAGCAGCTTCTTCCGCACCCGGTTCACCACCAGATGCAGCCGGCCGGAGCCGAACTGCCGCAGCTCCATCACGGTATGCTGCGCATCCCGCAGGGAAGAGGCATCCTGCGTGGTCACTACCACGCAGCGGTCTGCACCGCAGACTGCCAGTCGGAATCCCAGTCCCAGCCCTGCCGGTGCGTCCAGCAGACAGAAGTCAAACTGCTGCCGGATCTTTTGCAGCATCCGCCGAAAGTCCTCCTCTGTCACAGCAGGCCCCCGCATTCGCACAGGCGCCGTCAGCAGATAGAGATTGGGAATACTGGGGTGCGCCACCACAGCCGCTTCCAGCGGGCAGCGGTCCAGCGCCACATCGGAGAAATCCATCAGCGCCCGGTCCGTCAGTCCCAAGGCCAGATCCAGATTTCGCAGTCCGATGTCGCAGTCCACGCACAGCACCCGCTTGCCGCTCTGGGCCAGCGCGGTGCCAACTCCGGCAGTCAGGGAGGTCTTACCGGTGCCGCCCTTGCCGGACACTACCGCGATACATTGTCCGCTCATGGCACCACCTCACTTTCAAATGCCAGTATCCTTATTATAACGGATTCTTTTTGATTTTTGCAAATGGTCTGGGATATTTTTTTGGTGTTTCGGCAATTTTTTTTATAAAAATCACCCGATGGACCACCTCTGTGCCGGGGATCTGGTAGTCGGCCGTCCGCTCCACCTGTCCGCCTAAGGTCTTGATAGCCTTTTTGGCGGATTCCAGTTCCTCATCGGACTCCACGGACTTCATGGACAGGAAGTATCCGCCCGCCTTCACCAGTGGCAGGCACAACTCACACAATACGCTGAGATTCGCCACGGCCCGGGACACGGCGAAGTCAAAGCTCTGCCGGTGCTCTGCCGCGAATTCCTCCGCCCGGGCGTGAACACACTGCACGTTCTGCAATCCCAGCTCGTTGCAGACCTCCTGTAAGAAGGTGATCCGCTTGCCCAAGGAGTCCAGCAGCGTCATGCGGATGGACGGCTCCAAAATTTTCAGGGGCATACCGGGAAAACCCGCACCGGTGCCTACATCCACCACGGTTTTGTCCTTGAGGTCCGCCAGCGTCAGCAGCGCGGCGCTGTCCAAAAAGTGGAGGGAAGCCACATCCTCCGGGTCCGTGATGGCGGTTAGATTCATCACCTTGTTTTTTTCCAGCAGCAGCTCTCCGAACCGCAGCAGGGAGGGGGCGGCGTCATCGCCCAGCTCTAATTCCGCCAGGCCTTTTCGCAGATGAGTTTCCATCATTTCTTCTCTTTCAGCAGATCCCGGATCTCCGTCAGCAGCTTTTCCTCATTGGAAGGCTCCGGCGGGGCGGGCTTTTCGGCAGGGGCTTCCTCCTGCTTTTTCAGCTTGTCATGGAAGCCGTTGATGGTCTTGATCATCAGGAACACCGCAAAGGCGATAATCAGGAAATCTAAAATGGTCGCTAAAAACGCGCCGTATCGGATGGCAATTTCCGTCGAGGCGTCAATGACGCCATCGGCGCCGGTAACAGCGGCCTTCAGCACGATCTTCCAGTTGGAAAAATCAACGCCGCCGGTGAGTACGGAGATCAGGGGCATGATGACGTCATTCACAAGGGAAGTGGAGATCTTACCGAACGCACCGCCGATGATGACGCCGACGGCCATATCCATCACATTGCCTCGGGCGATAAAGGTTTTAAACTCTCCCATGAAGCTTTTTTTCTTTTCGGGTGCGGACACAGGAAGGACCTCCTTTTTTATCGAAAAATGGGAAACCGTGAACCCGTTGCGCCGCAGCGGGTTCATGGCACAGACCGGAATGGGGCCGTTTTCAGAGGCGAAACTGTACCCATGATGTATTCCGGCCCGCTCTATACTCTGTATCGGCCTGCTACAATTTGTGTTATTTAAATGAAATAATACAAATTGTAGCACTATGGCCGATTCATGCTATTTTTGCAAAATGCAGAAAAATTATTTGTTCTTGGGAACCAGAATCTTCGTCCCGCCCATGTAGGGCCACAGGACCTCGGGAATCTTCACGGCGCCGTCCGCCTGAAGGTTGTTTTCCAGGAAGGCGATCAGCATCCGGGGAGGCGCCACGCAGGTGTTGTTCAGCGTGTGGCAGAGCTGCATCTTGCCGTTTTCGTCCTTGTAGCGGATACGCAGGCGGCGGGCCTGAGCATCGCCCAGGTTGGAGCAGGAGCAGACCTCAAAGTATTTCTGCTGACGAGGAGACCATGCCTCAATGTCGCAGGACTTCACCTTCAGGTCGGCCAGATCGCCGGAGCAGCACTCCAACTGCCGCACGGGGATGTCCATGGAGCGGAACAGCTCCACGGAGAAGTTCCACAGCTTATCGTACCACGCCTTGGAGTCCTCGGGCTTGCAGACCACGATCATCTCCTGCTTCTCAAACTGGTGGATGCGGTACACACCGCGCTCCTCAATGCCGTGAGAGCCCTTCTCCTTGCGGAAGCAGGGGGAGTAGGAGGTCAGCGTCTGGGGCAGCTTCTCGGCGGGAATGATCTGGTCGATGAACCGGCCAATCATGGAGTGCTCGGAGGTGCCGATGAGGTACAGGTCCTCGCCTTCGATTTTGTACATCATGGCGTCCATGTCCGTCTGGCTCATGACGCCCTCCACCACGTTGCCGTGAATCATGAAGGGCGGGATGCAGTAGGTGAAGCCTTTGGAGATCATGAAGTCCCGGCCATAGGCCAGCACGGCCTCGTGCAGGCGGGCGATGTCGCCCAGCAGATAATAGAAGCCGGAGCCGGATACGCGGCCTGCGGCGTCCATATCGATACCGTCAAAGCTCTCCATAATGTCGGTGTGGTAGGGAATGGGGAAGTCAGGCACCTTGGGCTCACCGAAGCGCTGGACCTCCACGTTGGCGGAGTCATCCGGGCCGATGGGTACAGAGGGGTCAATGATCTGGGGAATCTGGAGCATGATGTGGTGGACCTTCTCGTCCAGCTCGGCCTCCAGCTTCTCAAGGGCTGCCAGCCGCTCGGCCTCATCCGTGACCTGCTTCTTCACAGCCTCAGCCTCAGCCAGCTTGCTGGGGTCCTTCTTGGCCTGACCCATCAACATACCCACCTGCTTGCTCAGGCGGTTGCGGTCGGCGCGGAGCTGGTCCGCCTCCTGAATGTTGGCGCGGCGCTTTTCGTCCAGCGCAATGACCTCGTCCACCATAGGCAGCTTCTCGTCTTGGAATTTTTTCTTGATGTTTTCCTTCACCAGCTCCGGATTTTCCCGGATAAACTTGATGTCCAGCATACTTCTTTTCTCCTTAAATTAAGATTAAATGATTTTATTGATGATTTAAAATGGCTTCCTTCAGTTCAAGATACCGCTGCGCCGGGGTGGTGACGCCCTCCGGGGCGGTGTCCGGCAGCAGCTCGTCCAGCTTCTGGTCGCTGAACTCCTGCAATGTCAGGCGGCAGCCATCTAAATTCCCGGTGAGATACTCCTGCTGCAGCGTGTAGAGCACCAGCAGTGCATTGTTTTCCTTTTCAAGAGCCGCAGCGCTGTCCTCAGAGGTCTTCAGCTTGTCCTCGACTTCGTCCCGCTCCTTTTCCACCGCGTCTACCTTTTCCTGCAGTTCAATGATCTGCTCCTGTGTAGCCTGAATTTCCTGAATGGCGGAAACGGAATTCTGCAGCTTTCCCAGCGCCTCTGAATTGCTGCGCTGGTGCGCTAACAGGGAGAGGAACATCAGCAGGAATGCCGCCAGGAACAGGATCAGAATATAGATGATAACGGGCTTCTTGCCGGTTTCCGGCGTTTCTGAGGATGCGGGCGTCACCTCGCCTCCGTCAGCTCGTTTTTCAAATTTCATACCTGAGGTCCTTTCTTTAATTGTGAGACCTTGATGACGGCCAAAGCGTCCAGCAGGTCGTTCAGATCGTCCACGCCGTAATATTCCAGCTCAATCCGACCTTTTTTACGGCCGGGAACGATCTTCACACCGCGGCACAGCCGGGCCTTCAACTCATTTTGGGCCTCTGCCAGATAATCCACCTCGTCAGGGTCCTTGGCCTGCGCCTCTTTCTTCTCGGCGGAAAGTCGTTTGACCAGAGCCTCTGTCTGCCGGACGGAAAGCCCGCCGCTGACAATGGCGCTGGCCGCGCTTTCCTGCAGGGAAGGGGAGAGGGGGACCAAAGCCCGGGCGTGACCGGCGGAGAGTTTGCCCTCCTCCACCAGCTTTCGGACGGAGGGCGTCAGTCCCAGCAGCCGCAGGGCATTGGTCACGGCGCTGCGGGATTTGCCTACCCGCTGGGCGGCTTCCTCCTGCGTCATGTGGTAGGATTCGATCAATGACTGAAAACCGGCGGCTTCCTCCATGGGATTCAGGTCCTCTCGCTGGAGGTTTTCGATCATGGCCAGCTCGGCCGCCTTGCGGTCATCGGCCTCGATCACGATGACCGGAACCTCCTGTAAGCCCGCCAGCCGGGCTGCCCGCCAGCGGCGTTCTCCGGCAATGATCTGATAGTAGCCGGATGACAGCTTTCGCACGGTTAACGGCTGAATGATGCCGTGCTGTGAAATGGAATCCGCCAGTTCCTGAAGAGATTCATCATCAAAGCGCTTCCGGGGCTGTGATGAGCAGGTCTCCACCTGTGAAATGGGAAGTGACAGACTGCCGCTGGACTCGGTTTTCATCACGTCGTCGCCTAAAAGGGCGCCGAGTCCTCTGCCGAGACCAGAGGGCTTTTTTGATGCCATAGAAACGCTCCTTTCTACTGTTTTTTCAGGAACTCGACTGCGAGTGCCTGATAGGCCTCCGCACCGCGGGAGGTGCGGTCATAGGCCGTGATGGGCTTTCCGTGGCTGGGCGCCTCAGAGAGCCGGACGTTCCGGGGGATCACTGTGGCGTAGACCTTGCCGGGGAAGTAGTGCTTGACCTCTTCCGCCACCTGCATGGCCAGATTGGTGCGCCCGTCGAACATGGTCAGCAGAACGCCTTCCAGCGCCAGCTTCGGGTTCAAAGAGCGCCGCACAATGCGAACCGTGTTCATCAGGTCGCTGAGACCTTCCAGAGCGAAATACTCGCCCTGAACCGGAACCAAAATGCTGTCAGCAGCACAGAGGGCGTTCAGCGTCAAAAGCTCCAAAGACGGCGGGCAGTCAATGAAAATGAAGTCATATTCCGCCGCCAGCTGGTCCAGCGCGTCCTTCAGAAGAAATTCGCGGCGGTCCATGCCGATGAGCTCAATGCCGGCGCCGGCCAGTGCCTTGTTGGAGGGAAGTACGTCTCCGTATCGGGTGTGCACCACCGCGTCTGCGGCGGGCACGTCGGAGACCAGCACCTCGTAAATGCCTTTGGAAACGGTTTTGTCCACGCCCATGCCGGAAGTGGAATTGGCCTGTGGGTCAAAGTCGCAAAGCAAGACGCGCTTGCCCTGCTCCGCCAGTGCTGCTGCCAGATTGACACAGGTGGTGGTTTTGCCCACGCCGCCTTTTTGGTTTACGATGGAAATGATTTTTGCCACAGGCCACCTGCTTTCCGGGCCACAGCCCTGTTTGATGCACGGCATAAGTGCCATGGAGCATTGCGGTGCAATGACTCAGCAAATAGTATTATAACAAGGAGCCTGCGGTGTTTCAAGGCGTTCCTGCAAAAAAATGCGGTTTTGCAGTATTTTTTATAAAAACAATTTTTGGGAAACTCAGATTCTACTGGTTTCACGTGAAACATTTTGTTGGCGGCGGCTGTAAAGGAAACTCCGCTGACAAAAGTCAGCAGAGTTGTTTCACGTGAAACATGAAGCGGAAGCGAGAGCGCTTCACGGCAGATCGGTTTGCAGCAGCAATCCGCTGCGGGGCGGCAATGTCAAGGGAATTGCATTGTCAGTTGGGATGAGGCGCTGACCGGTAAGCAGATCCCGGGCAGGCGGAGCAGACCAGGGCAGCGATAAGGCCTGAGACACATCAGCGGCATTGACCACGGTGGTCAGAAGCTGACCATCCAGCTCCCGGGCAAAGATCAGCAGGGGACCGGAGGTCCAGATCCAATGAAGAACGCCGGCTTGCAGTGCCGGGAAGGAGCGCCGGAACCGGGCCAGTTCCGCAAAGTGCGCTTTGAGATCAGTATCTTCCTGTGCCCAAGGATAGCCAGCCCGGTTAAAGGGATCTTCCCAACCCTCCATAGCGGCTTCATCTCCGTAATAGACGGTGGGCGCGCCGGGGAAGGTAAAGAGGATCAGTGCCGCCAGCCGCAGCCGCTCCAGACCAATCTGGCGCTGGGCGGGGGAGAGGCGGTACGCTGCCCGGTCTGCCTTGCTGTCCGGTACGTTATCTGCACCTAAAACAGTAAGGATGCGAGGGGTATCGTGGGTGCCAAGGAAGTTCATCAGGGAGAGGAATGCCTCCGGCGGGTAGTTTTCCCGGAGGGCTTCCAGTGTTTCCCGGAAATCGTCGGCATCCCCGCCTCGCAGGTAGGCGATGAGCGCCGTGCGGAAGGGGTAGTTCATTACGCCGTGCAGCTCGTGGCCAAGCAGATAGCGCCGCCGTTGGGAATAGGCCACCTTGGTGGTGGCGTCCTCCCAGACTTCACCCAAAAGGAAGCTGTCCGGGGCGGTTTCCTCCATAGCGGTACGAATTTCGGCAATAAAGTCATCCGGCAGCTCATCGGCTACGTCCAGCCGCCAACCGGAGGCCCCGGCCCGGAGCCAGTGACGCACCACGGAGTCCTGTCCCCGGATGATGAAGTCCCGGTAGTCCGACTCGTTCTCCTGAACGGCGGGCAGCGTCATGATCCCCCACCAGGCGTCATAATCCGTAGGCCAGGGATGGAAGGAAAACCAGTTGAAATAAGGGGAATCGGTGCTTTGGGCCGCGCCCACGCCGGGATAAAAGCCGTCGGCGTTGAAGTAGCGGCTTTGAGAGCCGGTGTGGTTGAATACACCGTCTAAAATCACCCGGATGCCACGCTGTTTCGCTTCCCGGCAAAGGCGGCGGAAATCCTCCTCGGTGCCTAACATAGGGTCGATGCGAAGGTAGTCGGCTGTGTTGTAGCGGTGGTTGGAGGCGGATTCAAAAATAGGATTCAGATACAGCACGGTGACGCCCAGAGCGGCCAGATCATCCAGCTTGGCGGTGATGCCATTGAGAGAGCCGCCGAAAAAGTCCCGGTTTCGTACCTCGCCGTCTGGGTCTGGCGCCCAAACGGGCTGGTCGTTCCAATTCTCATGGACCCAACGGTTTCCCACCAGACCGGTGGGGTCCGGGAGGGAAAGACGGCAGAAGCGGTCCGGGAAGATCTGATAGACCACACCACCGCCAAACCACAGAGGGGTGGCCGTTTTCTCGTAGACGGTGAGCTGCCAGCTTTGGATCTCCCCGGTCTCCTGCCAGCCGGATTGATCCAACAGGGCCGTGGAGCCATCGGAGCGGATCAGGCGGAAATGATACCAGAGCAGCTCCGGTTCTGAGGGGGCGGTGAGGACGCCGGTGAAGCGGGTACGCTCACCGTCCACAGCCTCCGGCAGAAGCTCCATCTGGATCTCTTCACCGGAAAATTCCCGCCGCGCCACCAGGACACAGCGGGAATAGCCATCCCGGGTGAGGGGACGGACATGAAACACAACATCGCTGCCGCAGGGGACGGCACCGTAGGGCTTTTTGCAGAACTCACTGCGGGAGTCGAACACAAAGGGATCACGCATGGGAGAGACCTCCGAATCAAGGAATCAGTTGATTTTCCGGGAGAATGGACGCAGTGTCCTCCCGGTCAAAGTAAGCGTTGATAATGTCCACAGCGGTGGTGGCCAGAACCGCGCCGGCGTCAGCCTTTTCCAATACCAGAGCCACGGCGATCTCCGGCTCGTCATAGGGCGCGAAGGCTACGAACACGCCGTTTTTCATGGAGCCGCCGATCTGGGCGGTACCGGTTTTCGCACCGGCGGAGACCACGCAGTTCTGGAAGGGACCGGCCACGGAGCCGCCGTTGGTGGTGTAGCCCAGCATACCTTTTTTCACAGCTTGCAGGGTGGAATCGCTGATGTTCAGGGTGTTGAGGGGTTCTGTGTCGCCGGTGGCGATGATCTCAGAGTTATCGTAGGACTTGACGGTTTTCAACAAATGGGCGGGGTAATGCTTGCCGCCGGAGACAAGAGTAGCAATGTAGTTGGCAAGCTGCAACGGGGTATATTCCTGATTGGCCTGGCCGAAAGCTGCCCACGGGGCCTGATCCTGGCCGCTTTCGTTGACGGCCTGTCGGCCTGTGCTTTCACCGACCTCAATGCCGGTGGGCTCACCGAGGCCCAGAGCGGAATAGTATTCGTTCAGTGTGTCCAGTCCCATGCGGTAGCCCATTTCCATGAAATAGGTGTTGCAGGAATTGGTGATGGCGTTGGTAACATTCATTTTGCCGTGTCCGCTGCGCTTCCAGCAATTCGTTTTGTTTTCCCAAGTGGCACTGGGGTATTTCCAGTAGCCGGGGTCAAAAATGGTCTCGGTGGTGGTGGTGACACCGGATTCCAGCGCCGCCACAGCGGTAGCGGGCTTCAAGGTAGAGCCGGGGGCGTAGGTGCTGTTGGTGGCGCGGTTGGTCAGGGGCTTGGCGGGATCGTCCCGCAGCTCCGCAAAGTCCTTTCGCCAGGTGGAGAGGTCATAGGAAGGGCAGGAGGCCAGTGCCAGAATTTCGCCGGTGCCGACTTTGACCACAGCGGCGGCGGCACCCCGGCTGTCCAGATGGTCTTTCTGGTTCAACTGGGCTACTTTAGCGGCCAAAGTGTCCTCCACCGCCTGCTGGAGCTTGAGATCCACTGTCAGCTCCACGGTATAGCCGGAGCGGGGCTCTACACTATAATATTCACCGGTGACCTTGCCGTCGCTGTTGACGGAGATCATCCGCTTGCCGTCCGCACCCCGGAGGTAGTCCTCAAAGGCGGCTTCTACACCGGAGAGGCCGATGGTGTCATCCATCCGGTAACCACGCTCCTTCAAATCATCGGTATAGTCGGAGATGCCGCCCACGGTGCCTAAAATATGGGCAGCGTAGGTGGTGGCGTACTGCCGGGCGGAGGAGCGGATGATCTTGGCCCCCTGAAACTGGCCGTCGCTGATGAGGGAGCAGAAAGCTACGTCTACATTCTGCGCCAGAACGTAGGCGTTGTTGTTGGCGCCCAGCTTCCGCAGCTTCAATTCGTACCGGACGCCCAAGATCAGGCGGGCATCGCTGTCGGAATAATCGTCGGAGAGCTTCATATCCTCCCGCATCCAGTCGAAGAGTTTGGCGGGCGTGACGCCGGCGTTCAGCAGGAGGGAATTGGTCAGCGCGGCGCTGTTGGTCTGCTTCAAAAGCTCCGTATCCTTGGCGGTGGCCGGGTCCAGAGCAGTTTCACCCTCCTTTGGGGGCTTCAGCAGCTCCGGGTGCTGGCGGACATAGGCGGCCAGCAGCTCCCGTGTGGGTTTCAGGTCCCGAAGGTAGGAGAAAAAGCGGCTCTTTTGCGTGTCGGTAAGGGTATCTACGGTGAAATGGGCCGCGCCGTCCAGGGAGAGGGGAAGGTTATCCTCCCAAGCGACCCCTTGATCCCGGCAGAGGGTGACCAGACGGAGGATGGCGTCATTCTGGTTTTCACCGGGCTTCAAAAGAGAGGCGTCAAAGGTCAGGCTGTAAGTGGATTGGTTGGTCACAAGGGTCCGGCCGGAGCGGTCAGTGATGATGCCCCGGGAGGCCTCCACATTTTCCATGCGGGTGATGGTCTGAATGGATTTGGCCAGATATTCCTCGTGGTGAACAACCTGGGTATTGAAAAGGACCACCAGATAAATGGCCAGCACTGCCAGCGCCATGGCAACCATGACGCGGAATCTGGTGAGTTGGGAGGGGCGTTGGTTCATGATTACCTCCGTGGAAAGTCCTTAATCGTCAACATGAACGCGGAGATAGACCCGGCGGAACAGCCAGGTCATAGGCAGGCTCCACAGCAGGGAGGCGCACAGCTCCCGCAGGGTGACGGACATGGCCGCACCCCACGCGGGATGGCCCTGAGCCCAAAGGACAATGCAGTGGAAGATGCCTGTCAGCAGATAGGCGGGCAGGGCCGCGGCGGCAGAGCAGAGATACCCGGCTGGGATCAGGCTCTGGGACAGCAGTCCGGCGGCGAGGCCCACAAGGGGGAGGATCAGAGTATAAAAGCAGGGAATGGGGGAAGGGAGCAGCAGGTCGCAGAAAACGCCACAGGCAAGGGCATAGACCGTGCCGGCAGCGGGGCCCTCAAAGGTGGCGGGGAGGGCGGCAATCAGGGGATAGAGAAAGGGGATAACGCCCCAGATGGTCACACGCTGGAGAAAGGCGGCCTGAACAACGGCCCAGACCAGCCCGGCCAAAGTGTACAGAGTCCATTTGAAAATCGTGGCGCTGCGGGCCAGCAAGGGGAATCCCTCCCTTCTGTAATGGTGAATGAACGGTAAGCGGTCAGCTTACGATCTCAAAGGATTTGATGATGCACACCTCCGTGAGACCGTTCAGGTCCGCAGCGGGGGTGAGGATGGCATAATTAGAGGTGTCGGAATCGTCGGCCCGAAGCTCGGAGACAGAGCCGATGACCAGATCCGGGGGCAGATAGCCGCCCAGACCGGAGGTAACTACCAGGTCGCCCTCCAACAGCTGGCAGGAGGCGGGGAGGGAATCCAGCTTCAGCTTGCCGTCACCCATCAGGGCGAAATCGCCGCCGGCAATGCCGATGTCCTTGGTCCGGTAGACACGGGCGCCCAAGGAGGTGTCAGTGTCGATCACGGTCAAAACCGTGGACCAGTCGTAGCCCGCTTTGCTGATGCGGCCCACCAGGTTGCCGTTTCCGTCGATGACGCAGTCGCCCACCTCCACGCCGTGGGCCGTGCCCTTATTCAGCGTCAGGGAGGCGGTCCAGTTGGTGACACCCCGCTCTGTGACGGTGGCGGTCTCGAAGTCGCTGAGGTCCCGGCGCTGCTGACGCAGATCCAGCAGGTCCCGGAGAAATACATTTTCCTGACTGGCGGCCTCGCCTTGACGGACGGTGGCCTCCATTTCCGCGATCTGCTTTTTCAGGGCCTCATTTTCCGCTTTCAGGGCGGTGACGTCCTCATAGTAATTCTGCTTGTCGGTGAACCAGCCGGATACGGAGGTGCAGACTGCCCGGAAAGGACTGGTAATGGTGTTGGCCAGATCCACCAGCGGGGAGGCGTTGGTGCTGAAATAGGACAGCAGAGCCAGCGCCACGGCGATCACCGCCCCGGCGAAGAGGATCCATAATCCGTGATTTCTCAGAAAATCCTTCAAGGAAGTTCTCCTTCTAAAAAGTTAAAACACAATCGATTACAATAGCTTAATGCCAAACTGAGCCAGCATCCGGCTCAGACGCAGGACAGGCAGGCCCATGACATTGAAGAAGTCGCCCTCCAGACGCTCTACCAGCAACGCGCCCTTGCCCTGAACACCGTAGGACCCGGCTTTGTCCATAGGCTCGCCGGTGGCAATATAGGCCCGCAGCTCGGATTCCTCAGCGGGGCGGAAGATAACGCCGGTGGCTTCGCTCTCCGTCAGTACGCGGTCTCCCTGACGGACGGTGACGCCGGTGCAGACAGTGTGGCGGCGGCCCTGCAGCGCGGTGAGCATCCGCAGCGCGTCGGCCTCATCCTGAGGCTTGCCCAGACGCTGGTCATCCAGAAACACCATGGTGTCGGCGGTGATGACGATCTCCTCCGGGGTGCAGAGCTTGGCGGCGGCATCCGCCTTTTCCCGGGAGATGTATTCCACGATTTGCGCGGGGGTGAGACCCGTCGGGTAGTGCTCGTCCGTCTGGGGCACCCGGATGTCAAAATCCGTGATGCCGATGCGGTTCAATAATTCCTGCCGCCGGGGAGACCCGGAGGCCAAAACGATGCGAGACATGGCGGCCCTCCTTACTTGCCGGTGGAGCCGAAGCCGCCCCGGTCGGGACCGGTGAGGTGCTCCACACGGGTAAAGACGAGAGGGGGCTGGTTCTTCATAATGCGGAACTGGGAAATGCGGGTGTTCTTGTCGATATGGACATCCCGTGTGGCGTACATGGGAACGCGCCACTGGTCATTGTCGCCCCGGTAGGTGTAGTCCACCACACCCATGGAGTTGGCTTGCAGCAGACCGTAGTTCTTAAAGGTGGAGCTGCGGGGCACCACATGGGCCTCGTAACCCTCCGGCAGTTCGATGGCGACACCCAAGGGGATCAGGCGGAATTCTCCGGCCTTCATATCCACATCCTCGGCGGCGTGGAGGTCGATCCAGTCGGATTTGCCTGCCACATAGCACAGCTCGTCGATGCCGTCCACAAAATATTTTACCTTGATCTCTTCCATGTAAAACTCCAAAATTAAAAACAAATTGTATTATATGGCTTCTATTATACAAATAGAACTGAAAATCGCCTGAAAAAGCGGGGGATTCCCGGTGAGATTCTGCCGTCGGGTCAATCCACACCGCGGTAGTAGAGTCCCCGGGTGAAGGGGCCGGAGGCGGGGGCACCGGTCTGGTAGGCCCGGAAAATGTCCGCACATTCCGCAGGTGCTTCCGTGGTGAACCGCAGGCGGGCATAGGTCAGGCCACAGTGCTTCCACTCGGACTTGTCCGCCAGCCACACCGGCGTACTGTTCTGGATCTCCGTCCGGTGGCCGTAGGCCGGGAGCAGCGGGAACTTTGCCCCGGTGCGGTCCTGAAGATCGTTTGGCTTGCGGCAGGGAGCCTGCTGGGGGACGGCGTCACCCGCTTCGGACAGGTGACAGCCGGTTTCATTCTGCACCAGACAGTTTTCCGTGACCATCAGGGGCAACCGACCATAGACGATGGCCTCCGCCGGGATCAGCTTTTGGATGTCCCGCATCTGTGGGAACCGCAGCTCGAAGGACAGGCAGGCGGAGGAGAACTCCTTGCGCCGGAGATAGTCCAGAGAGCGGCTGTTGAACACGTTGAGGCCGAAGTCACCGCGGATAGTCAGCCCCGCGTCCCGCAAAAGGGGCAGATGGCCGATGTTCCCCGCCAGAGCGGAGGTGACGCCCAGCTTTTTGGCGTGAGCCAGCCACGTCTGGAGCTGGGGTTCATTTCGGTCCCGCCAGACACGGGGAAGAATGGCGCACCACTCCCCGGCAAAGTCCGGCAGCGCGTCCCGCTCCGCCAGCAGCTCCAAGGGGAGGTCGATGTGGGCGGGGGACAGGGGCAGCAGCGCTTCCGCCTGAGGCCAGGAGGTGACGGAAACGGTCAGGGCCGGGGTATCGGCGGTGCAGTCCAGATCCGGCAGGGGGGAGAAATCCTGTTCCCGGCGGACCGGGACCGCACAACGAGCGTTCTCCAAGGCGGCCAGAGCATCCCGGCGCAGGGCGTTTACCGCCCCGGCGGAGAGAAACAGGCCGTCTGCTACATCGGCGGAGCCGTCCGTACAGCGGAAGGCGGTGCCGCCTGTCTTTTGCAGACGGAATTCCAGATCGGAAGCCGTCAGTGCCTTGTTCTGGGCTTGCTCCGGGATGGGGCCTTCGGCGGCGGCCACATGGCCGTCATCGTCCCAAACTGTCAGGGAAACCGGCTGTCCGGCCTGACAGGAGCAGGAGAAATGGATGGGAACGGTGCGGGCGTCATCCTTTTCGTATTTGGCTCGGGCGGCGGCAAACAATTCCTTCGGCTCCGGGGTGTTTTCAGGGCGGGTGCCGAACATGGCGGGGCCGTGGCGACCCTGCCAGTAGTCCGCTGTAAAGCCGGAGCGGGAGAAGGCCAGCTCCAGATCCTTTTTTTCGGCAGCGGTGGGCTTGCGGCCCTCCCGGATCAGACGGGCGTAAATGTCCGTGATGACCGCCACATATTCCGGGCGCTTCATGCGGCCTTCCAGCTTCAGGCAGCTGACATCCATTCGCTCCATGTCGGAAATGCGGTCAGCAAGGCAGCTGTCCTTCAAACTGAGGGGGTAGGTGTTTTTGGCGGGGCCGTTGAAGCCGTAGGGCAGGCGGCAGGGCTGGGCGCAGGTGCCCCGGTTGCCGCTGCGTCCGCCAATGAGGGCGCTCATTTCGCACTGGCCGGAGTAGCACATGCAGAGAGCACCATGGCCGAAGATTTCGATCTCGGCGGGACAGGCCTTGCAGATGGCGGCGGTGTCCTCCCGGGAGCACTCCCGGGCAATGACCACTCGCTCGCAGCCGTCCACATAGACCTCGTTGGCACCGCCAGCGGTAAAGACGCTCATCTGAGTGCTGGCGTGAAGGGGGAGGTCCGGCAAGGCCTCCCGCAGCAGGGCAAACAGGCCCCAGTCCTGCACCAGCACGGAGTCCACCCCGAGACGGCAGGCCGTCCGGGCGGCATCTAAGGCCAGAGGCAGCTCCCGGTCCGTCAGCAGGGTGTTCAGGGTCAGAAAGACCCGGACGCCCCGGAGATGGCAGTACCGGATGGCATCGGCAAATTCTTCGTCAGAAAAGTTTTTGGCGCTCCGGCGGGCGTTGAAATTCCCCCAACCCAGATAAACCGCACCGCAGCCGCTCTGGACGGCGGCCCGGAGGGCTTCCGGAGACCCGGCGGGGGAGAGCAGTTCCAGAGCCATTACTTGCGGTTGTCCAGACGCTGCTGAAGGCGGAAGATCTCCCGCTTCAGCTCACTGACCTCAGCCTGAGCCTTGGAAGCCTCGTCCAGATAGCCTTTGATCTGGCTCCGAAGCTGCTCGGCGGCAGCCTGAGATTTGAACAGCTCATCCGTCAGGTTGACGGCAGTGAGCACGGCGGCGTCAGTGCGGCCCACCTTGGCATCGTTCATGACCTCAGTCATTTTGTCGCTGACACAGCTTCCTACCTTCTGCATGTAGGCGGAGGTTTCGTCCGCTACCAGGGTGTATTCCTCTCCGCAGATGGTGATGACAACACGGTTTGCCATTTGCGCATCCTCCTTTTTTATGTACGTCCTGCGTTGGGACGCAATACACAATATTACAGCATCCAGTATAGCACAAAGGCTGCAGGTGTTCCACAAAAATCGTGGGAAATCGAAAAAGTTTACAACTCACTGACGGCCCTCTTGCCGTAGGGGAAGATTTCGTGTAGAATAAGGGCTGAATGAAAAGGAAAGAGGCTGTCGATAAAGTAGTAAATTCTCCGCGACGGTAAGGTAGGGCAGCCGTTAGCGGCTTTGCCGCTTTACGGATGCTGCATACCCCTTGCGGGTAAAGGGTGTGCGCGGGACTGCGCCCGCAGGCGCGTTTCGGAGCGCAACCGCCGCAAGGCGGCTCTTGGCGCGGAGATAACCCAAGAAGGGGAAACGGGCGATGCGCCGCCAGTAGAGATTTCCGCAACGGAAAGGAAAGGTGTGCGCGGGAAACCCAAGAAGGGGAAACGGGCGATGCGCCGCCAGCGGCGGAGAAAGCGAGCCCGTTTCGAGGAAGGCCCCGATTTCCGGGCGCAAAGCGCACGGAAACCGGCTGGGCCGACGGTGTATTCCTGCCCCACGCGGGGCGAAAAGACTTTTTCGACACGCTGAAGGAGGAGCGCGGATGGCGAGTATTTTGATCCACACGGCGGATGAGTCCGTCACGCTGACGGCCCAGACGGTAAAGCGTCTGCTGGACCGGGGCGACGGCGACGCGGCGCTCCTATATCTGGCGCTTCTGCGGCATCACGGCACAGTGCAGCCCCGGTCTTTGGCGGGAGAGCTGCGATGGGAAAAGAGCCGCATCGAGGCGGCGGAGCAAGCCCTGCGGGACCTGCGGCTGTTGGCGCCCGCAGCGGAGGAGATCCCGGAGCCTGCTGATGAAAAGCCCAGCTACCAGCGGGATGACATTGCCCGGCGGCTGGAGAGCAGCGAGGAATTCCGTCTGCTGACGGCGGAGGTGGAAAAAAAGCTGGGGAAGCGGCTCACCACGCCGGATGTGGGTGTTCTGCTGGGACTGAACGATTATCTGGGTCTGCCGGCGGACGTGATCTTCCTGCTGGTGAATCACTGCGTGGAGCGGGTCACCCGGAAGTACGGAGAGGGGCGGCGGCCGACCCTGCGGCAGATCGAGAAGGAGGGCTACGCCTGGGCCAGACGGGGCATCGACACCCAGAGGGCCGCAGTGGAGTACCTGAAAAAGTACGCGGAGCGTCAGGGGGCCATCCCGCCGTATATGCGGGCGCTGGGCCTGGGAGACCGGCTGCCGGTGGCATCGGAGGAGAAGTATCTGAACGCGTGGCAGGAGATGGGCTTTCCGCCGGAGGCGGTGGCTCTGGCCTATGACAAGACGGTGCTCAAGTGCCACGAGCTGAAGTGGCCCTACTGCAACGGTATTTTAAAGCGTTGGCACGAGGCGGGCTTACATACCCCGGAGGAGATCGAACGGGCGGACAAGCCCCCGGCGAAGCAGCCGACACAGTCGGCGGGCGACGCCTGGAAATATGTGTAAGGAGGGAGCGGGGACATGGCATATGACGGACGGCTGCTGCGTTTGGCGCAGGAGCGGTATGAAGCGGATCGGAGCGCACGGGAAGCGGATCTGGCGGAGCAGCGGGAACAGCTCTATGCCCGCAGACCCCGGCTGCGGGAAATTCAGGATCAGCTGCGCCGCACGGCCAGCCGGGTGATGGCCGCCGCTCTGCGGCGGGGAGAGGACCCGCTGCCGGAGATCCAGCGCCTGCGGGAAGAAAACCTCAGCTTGCAGGCAGAACGGCAGATGCTGTTGGCGGAGCTGGGCCTGCCGGACAACGCGCTGGAGGATACGCCCCTCTGCCCCTTCTGCAATGACACGGGCTACCGGGGCGGCGAGATGTGTCGCTGCCTGAAAACCTACTATGTGGAGGAGCAGCGCAAGGAGCTTTCCAAGCTGCTGGATCTGGGCAGCCAGAGCTTTGACACCTTTGACACCGACTGGTATTCCGACCAGCGGGCACCGGGAAAAACCAAGTCTGCCCGGGAGCACATGGAGTGGGTGTATGACACCTGCGTGGAATATGCCCACAATTTTGGAAAAAAACCGGCCAACCTGCTGTTGTTCGGCCGTCCGGGGCTGGGAAAGACCCACCTGTCCGCCGCCATTGCCAGAGAGGTCAGCGGCAAGGGCTTCTCCGTGGTATATGACACGGCGGGGCACATTTTTGAGCGGTTCGAGGCGCAGAAATTTGGCCGGGATGAGGCAGAGCGGGACGTGGAGCGGGTGCTGAACTGCGATCTGCTGATCCTGGACGACCTGGGGACGGAGATGGTGACCACCTTCGTCCAGAGCGCGCTGTATCAGATCATCAATGGCCGCCTGCTGGAAAAGAAGTCCACAATCGTCAGCACCAACCTGATGCCGGAGGCCATCGCACAACGGTATTCCGGACAGATCGCCTCCCGGATCGAGGGAGAGTATCAGCTTCTGCCCTTTGTGGGCGAGGACATCCGGGTCTTAAAAAAGAAGCGGGGCCTGTAAGGCTGCTTCCGTATAAGCACGTATAAGCATAAGAACCCCCCGCCCATACTGATGTATGGGCGGGGGGTTGCGGTTTTGATCTTAAAAACGGATGGGGATGGCTGCTTTGCAACGAACAAGCTGTGGGGCGCTTCTGTTACGGTTCCGCCGGGATCTCCGGTTCGACAGGAAGGTCAGGGGACGCGGCAGGTTCCGCAGGGACTGTTGGCTCCATAGGAACAGGGGTATCCGACGGAGTGTCCGGTGTGACGGCGGGGATCTCCGCTGTTCCGCTGCCGGGCTGGGCGGCGGGGGCCTGTAAGATCACCTTGTTGCGGACCTTGTAGTTGCTGGACGCTTCAAAATGGCTGTCGATCACCTTGCCGTCCTTGTCATAAATGGTCTGATAGGAGTTGACCTTGTATCCGGTATAGGGTGTTACCTTCACCACATCCGGGGAGCCGGGAGCCATGGTGGGGTCCTCCTGATAGATGGTTTCCCAGGGGGTCTTCGAGAGGACCTCGTTGCTCATTTTTACATAGGTGCCGTCCACATTGGTGCCCAGAATCTGAACGGTGAGATAGCCCTTTTCATATTTGGTGACGATTTTCACGGGATACAGGGTGTTGTTGGTGAACTTATAGTCGGGGCCGCCCCAGGACACCGTGGCATCCATGCCCCAGGCGATGTAAGCGGGGACATAGCGGTGGGCGTACCGCTCCGTGATCTCCAGATTGCTCATGAGACAGGCCAGATACAGGGTGGAGGAGGTCTGGCAGATGCCGCCGCCGATCTCGTCCACGGTTTCACCCTTGACATAGGCGGGGGCGGGCTTGAAGCCCCGGTCCGCCGTCCGTTTGCCGACGGATTCGTTGTAGGAGAAGGTTTCTCCGCTGTTGAGAACAAGGCCGTTGATAATCTGAGCGGAGAGCTTAACGTTGCCAATCCGCCCGGCGGAGCCGGAGACATGGGTCTTGGCCTCGCCCAGCACGTCCCGGAACAGGACGGCCTTCAAATCGGCGGCGGTGACCTCCGGTTGCTGAATATCAGCCTTCACAGTCAGCGTTTCGCCGGGAGCGGCCTCGTCCATGGCCTTCTGAACGGCGGCGATGTCAAAATCGGCCCCCAGCTGCTCCGGTACGATGGAGTCCGTAGCGGAGTCATAGGAGGCGTTTCGCACCTCGCCGTGGAGCTGGTCGTGGAGCTGCTGGGCGGTGAGGGTCTTGGCGGGGACAGTCTGGAAGGAGATGGGAACCTGATAGCCGCTCAGACTGTAATCGGAAATATTTGCCAGAAGGAGACGGAGGTCTTGCGGTGTTCGGCCGTCCCGCGCCTTGGTGATGTGGACAGACTGCCCCTCCACAGCGCCGGAGGCGTCAAGGGGTGCTTCGGAAAGCTGCTCCGTCAGACGGGATACGGTTTTGGAAAAGACGGCTTGGTCCATGTCCGGCCAATGGGCGCCGCCGGGCCAGCGACCGGTGACGGTGGCCAGATAGGCCCAGCCTTTCATGAAAAAGCCCTTGCTCCGGTCATCGTTTTTCCAGAATTGGGCGTCCCCGGCGAAATTCTCCGCCGTGTAGCCCAGATCGCCCACGGTGAACTGAGCCAAGGGCTGGTCCTTGTCATCCACAAGGGTGATCGCCTGCTGGAGAAGCTGTCTCTCCAGGCGCTGCTGCGCCTGTTCCACGGTAAGACCGCCCACGTCGATGCCGTTGATGTGGCGGTTGGGATAAAATGTATCCAGAGAACCGGCATAGGCGCAAAGGCCCGCGTAGGCCGCCAGCAAAACCGCCAGCACGATGCCGGCGATCAGCAGCGGCCCCTTCCCACTCTTTTTGGATTCCTCGTTCAGTCGCTTCCCCGGCTGGGTCTGCATCTCGGCTTCACGGATCGGTTCCATAAGAAGCCCTCCTGTTTTGATCGTTATGTTAAATGAGAAACAATCTCCCATTTAACGCTATCATATCACTCTTTTCTGAAAAAAGGTGTTACAATCCGGTAACAGAGTGGAATAATTTTGACTTTTGGCGTAAGTGGCAGGCTGCGGTTTCCGAAAAAACCAAAAAGCGGAGACCGAAGTCTCCGTTTTTTGAAAAAGACTGTAAACGTCAGCCGACCCGGCGGTTCTTGGGGATGCGGATAGTGAGGAGGATGGCGTCCTCCGTGTCCTCCCGGCGGGATTCTGCGCCGATGCCGGCCTCCCGCACCAGCCGCAGGCCCCGGTCCAGACTGTTGAGAAACAGGCGGACGTCCTTGAGAAGAAAGACCCGGCGGCCGGAGGGGGGCGTGGCCTGCAGCTGGGCCAGACGCTTGTCGATGTACTGCTCCGTCTGGGCTACGTTCAGGTGCTGGCGGATGATGTGGTGGAGGGCGTTGAGACGTTCTTCTTCATCCTCCAGACGGAGGAGGGCACGGGCATGACGCTCGGTCAGATCATGTTCTGTGAGCAGGCGGCAGCAGTCAGGGGAGAGCCGCAGCAGGCGCAGCTTATTGGCCAGAGCGGAAGGGGAGCGGCCCAGCAGGGCGGCGGCTTCCTCCTGCGTGGAGCCGGATTGACGGAGATAGGCGGCGATGGCGGCGGCTTCCTCCAGATAATGCAGGTCCCGGCGCTGGATATTTTCGATAAGGGCCAGAATAGCGGAGTCCTGCTCATCGACCTGCATTTCCAGACAAGGAACTGTTTGCAGTCCCGCCAGCTTGGCTGCCCGGAGGCGGCGCTCTCCCGCTATCAGCTCCCAGCCGTCAGCGCTGTGGCGGACGGTTAGGGGCTGGATGATCCCATGGCGGCGGATGGATTCCGCCAGTTCCGCCAGAGGTCCGGGAGCGAATTCCCTTCGGGGCTGGTGGGGGTTGGGAGCGATCTGCTCCACCGGAAGCCAACGGACCTGCGTGTCCAACATGCGCGGCACCTCCTGACAGGTTCGGAAACGGCGGGCGTTCCCGGTTCTGCCTGTATTGTAGCGCCGGAGAGAGGGGGAAATGTCGGGAAATCTGTCGGGAAAATAAAAAAAGCACGGAAAATTCCGCGCTTTTTTGCAAATAGGTTGTTATGAGGCGGGATGATCGATCTTCTGCTGCCGTTTTTGCAGAGCCCGCACCGCCAGAGAACTGGTGAGCTGGGAGAACAGGGGAGAGACGGAGGGGGAGAACACCACCTCCGAGGGGAAATACTGGGCGGCCAGCGTAGCGGCTGCGGCATTGTTCCGCATACTGGAATTGACGGTCACCGTCAGTTCTACCGGATAGGGGAAGCGGAAGAGGGTGGAGAGCAGAAAGCCCAAGCCCAGACCGATGAGCCGCATGGCCAGCGTTATGCAGAGCAGCAGTACCAGCTCGCGGTTCAACTCGTGGAGGAAGGGAGCGCAGCGGGTGACGTTGGCGCAGATGATGACCAGCAGGGCCAGCTTGGAAAAGGGACTCAGCCGCTGCTTGGCTTTGGCACAGATGCTTTGGCCCAGCAGGCGGCAGAGCACCATGGCCAGAGCCGCGGGGACTACGATCATGACGAAGAGATCCCGGATCATGCCCAAGGTATCCAGCTCCACCACGGAGCCGCACAGCAGCCGCAGCGTCAGCGGCAGGATCACCGGGGAGAGCATGGTATCCAACAGGATAATGGACAGGCATAGCTCCACGCTGCCGCCGCCGATGACGATCCACATCAGAGAGGATACGGCGGCGGGGGAACCCTCCATCAGCACCAGACTCAGGGTGTAGAGGGGCTGGTCAGGGAAGCACATGCTGCCAATACCCAAAGCGGCCAACGGCATGAGAAGGTGGAGAGAAAGCATGGTGATGAGCACCGGCTTGGGGTGGGAGAGGACCCGGCCCAGATCCTGCACGCTGCTGCCCAGACTGTTGGCAAAGGTCTGGAACATCATCAGGGCGGAAACGGCGGGACACAGCAGGCCGATCTGATCGGGGAACAGCAGTCCCAGTGCCAGAGCGCCGAGGATCAGCAGGGGCATTTTCGGGGTCATCCAGGTGTTGAGTGCTTGGAGTTTATTCATGGGCGTATTCAGGGTCCTTTCTGAGTTTAGCGGCAGGCGTAGGAATACCAGCCCTCACCGGACCGGGTAGTTTCGATTTCCCAACCGTTTTGACGGAGGGCGTCCGCCACCTCCCCGGCCCGGGTGTCGATGATGCCGGAGCAGAGGAACAGCCCGCCGGGCTTCAGGAACTGCTGCACCATGGGGGCAAGCCCTATAATGACGTCCGCTACAATGTTGGCAACCACCACATCGTAGCCGCCGCCCAGAGCTTCCCGGAGGGCGCCGTTGGAGAGAACATCCCCCACCAGAACGGCGTAGCGGTCCTTGCCGATGCCGTTGAGAGCGGCGTTTTCATAGGCCACCGTCAGGCACTTGTCATCAATGTCCACAGCCTTGGCGGAGACGGCGCCCAGCCGCAGCGCGGCAATGGAGAGGATGCCGCTGCCGCAGCCCAGATCCAATACGGTCTCGCCGCCGTGGACGGCTTCCTCCAGCGCTGTCAGGCACAGGCGGGTGGTGGCGTGGCTGCCTGTGCCGAAGGTGAGGCCCGGCTCTAAGATCAGGGGCACCTTGCCGGCGTATTTGGCCTGCCCCTTCACGTTTTCCTGTTCCCATTCCGGGATCACCAGCAGGCGTTCGCCGATCTCCATGGGCTTATAATACTGCTTCCAGTTGTTTTCCCAGTCGGCGTCCTTCAGATTTTCCAACGTCATCAGGAGGGTGCCGTATTTTCCGGCATGGGCGTCCTTGAAGCCCTGAAGAGCAGTGCGGAGGTGGGCCAGCTGGTCAAAGCCGTCTCCGTCCGCCGGGAGGTAGAAGGTGATCCGGGATTTACCCTTCATGGACGCCTCCAGATCTTCGTCCACATAGTCCCAATACTGGTGGTTGTTTTCCAGAAAGCTCTGGAAATCCTGCTCGTCGTCAATGACCACGCCGTCCACCCCATTGGCGGAGAGGAAGATCTCCAGAGGCTCCAGCCCGGCGTGATTTGTGTCAATGTGTACTTCCAGCCATTCCATATATGATCCTCACATGTGCTTCCGCCAGAGCGGAAAATTTAATTTCATACGCATAAAACTTCATGCATGAGCAGTGCACCGCGAACATGCACAAATGCCAGTGCATGAAGTTTTCGTGCATCATTTCCGGTTGCCCCGCAGGGGCGAGGAAATGGCACATTTCTTGTTTTTGCTATGTGTTTGCATAGCAAAAATAGTTTGGGGATTTCCCCAAACTATTTTAGCATAATTATCGTTCGCTGCCAAGGAAAAACAGCGCCATGGTGCCGGGGCCGGAGTGGTTGCCGATGACAGGACCCACATAGTTAATGTGGACGGTCTCCACGCCCAGACGGCGGCGGACCTCACCGGCAACAAATTCAGCGTCTTCCAGACAGTCACCGTGGCTGATGAACACCGTCTGACCGGCGGGGTCGATGGCGGTGGCCTCCATCCGGTCTACCAGCGCCGTCAGAGACGCCTTGCGGCCTCGGGCCTTGCTGACCGGGATCAGGCGGCCCTCGTCGTCCACATGCATGACGGGCTTGATGGCCAGCATGGTGCCGAACAGGGCGGTGGCGGCGTTGATCCGGCCGCCCCGCTTCAGGTGGTTCAGATCGTCCACCGTGAACCAGTGGCAGACGCGGCCCTTGGTCTCCTCGGCAAAGGTCTTCACCTCGTCAATGGTTTTCCCCTTTTTCTGCTCCTGCGCGCAGAGATACACGAACAATCCCTGCCCCAGAGAGGCGCAGAGGGAGTCCACCGTCAGGATCTTCGCGTCGGGAAATTCGTCATTCAACTCCTCCGCGGCAATGACGGAGGACTGGTAGGTGGTGGAGAGGGCGGAGGAAAAGCTGATGCTCAGGATGTCCTTTCCGGTTTTCAGGATCTCCCGCATCTTTTCCTCAAATTCCCCCACGTTGACGGCGGAGGTGGTGGCCAGCTCGCCGGAGCGGACCCGCTCGTAGAACTCATGGAAGCCGATCTCCCGGCCATCCAGATAGTTGCGGTAGGTGCGATCACCCATTTGCAGGCTCAACGGTAGGACCTCTACGCCCAGTTCTGCGGCCATTTCCGCGGAGAGATCGCAGCAGCTATCCGTTAAAATTACATAATCACGCATCAGTCCTTGCGCTCCTTTCTGCTTTTCGCGGCCTTTTTGGCCTCGGCTTTATCCGGTTTGCCGGCGGGTTTCGTCCGGGCGCGGAGCTGGGCCACATACTGACGGCTCACAAGGCCGGCGGCATAGCTCAGCAGACCGAAATGAACAGCGGCGTCCGCCAGATTGTCAGTTCCTTCATAAGCGCCCATCTCCTGCACGGCACTGGACAGGGCACCGTCCAGACTTTCCAGAAAGGCCCGGTAGCCGTTTTCCACGGAGCGGTCATCGGAAAGCTCAGTGCGGATCAGCAGGTCCATATCCCGGACGGACATCACCTGCTTGAGAATGCAGACGAAGGTGAGGTAGGCCAGATGGCCCCGGTTGTATTTCTTGCCCTCAGCCCGGGGGACCAGGGCGTTTTTCGTGTAGTTATTGACCATAGAGGCTGTCAGAGCGTCGCTCTCGTCCAGACGGATGGTCTGCCGTTCCATGTAGGAGAGGACCTGATCCATATACAGGGGGAAATCCGGCAGTGTTTCCCAATCCGCAGGGCGGTGGGTCTCCAACTGACGGCGAAAGGCGGAAATTTCTTCCATACCGGTGCTCCTTCCTTTGAAATCAGAGCAAGTATATCACATTTTTGTAGTTTTGTAAACCGGATTATGCGTTAAGGAAAACAGGAAGAAAGACAGGGGAAAACGAAAATTGTTATTTTCCCACGCAGAAACGGCTGAACACCGCGCCTACGATCTCCTCCTTGGCGGTGCGGCCTGTCAGTTCCCCCACGGCTTCCAGGGCCTCCTCCGCGTCGGTGAGGACCGCGTCGGGGGTCAGGCCACCGTCCAGGGCGGACAATGCCCGCCGGACGGCCTCCAGGCTCCGGCGGACGGCGGATTCCTGCCGGGCGTTGGTCAGCAGGGAACCGGCTTCGGCAGGCGCACCGGCGGGGAAGCAGTCCTGAATGGCGTCCACCAGCGTATCTAGGCCGCCGGGGGCCACGGAGTTGAACGAAACCAGAGCGTCCGGCTCCCGCAGGCCCTTGGGGAGCTGCCAGACGGCGGTTTTCACGGCGGGGTTCAGATCATCCTTGCTGACGGCTAAGATCCAGTGGGGGGCCTTCGCGGCCAGGGCGAGAATGTCCTCGTCCACAGTCATCGGTGTCTGGCTGCCGTCCACCACGGCGATCACCAGATCGGCAGTCTCTGCCGCCTTGCGGCTGCGCTCTACGCCCAACTGCTCCACGGCGTCGGCGGTATCGTGGATACCGGCGGTGTCAATGAGCCGCAGGAGGGTTCCGCCGCAGGTAACGGTCTCCTCCACCGTGTCCCGCGTGGTGCCGGGGATGTCGGTGACGATGGCCCGGTCATAGCCAGCCAAGGCATTGAGCAGAGAAGACTTTCCGGCATTGGGCAGGCCCACGATAGCAGTGCGGACGCCGTTTTTCAGCACCCGGCCCCGCTGGGCGGTGTCCAGCAGGGCGGAGAGGGTGTCGGCGGCGATTTGCAGAGAGGATCGGATCTGCTGCGGCTGAATGTCCTCAATGTCCTCGTCGGGGTAATCTACCACGGCGTAAAACCGGGAGGTGATGTCGATGAGGGCCTCCTGCATCGGCTCCAAGCGGCGGCGGAGACCGCCGTCCAGTTGGGCTGCGGCGTTTTTCGCGGCAGCGGCGGACTGGGCATCGATGAGATCGATGACGGCTTCTGCCTCCGTCAGGTCCATTTTGCCGTTGAGGAAGGCCCGCTTGGTGAATTCACCGGCCTGTGCCTGCCGGGCTCCGGCGGCAAAGAGAGCGGAGAGCAGGGTGTGGAGGACCACGGGAGAGCCGTGGCAGTGGAATTCGGCAGAGTCCTCCCCGGTATAGCTGTGTCCGCCGCCGAAGCGGACGGCTAATCCCTGATCGATGACGGCGCCGGAATCGTCCAGCATTTCTCCGAACACCATCTTGTGAGAGGGCTGCTGGGCGAAGGGGACTCCGTTCCGGGGACGAAAGACCCGGTCGCAGGCAGCAAAGCAGCCATCCCCGGAGACCCGGACGATGCCGATGGCGGTGGCGATGCTGCCGGTGGCAATGGCGGCGATGAGATCAGACATAGAAGCTCCTTTCAGAGGGTGCCGCTTTGCGGCATGGGAAAGCATGGTGATACCATGCGAGATCGAATCCTAAAATGGGCTTTGCCCATTGGAATGTCCCCTACTTTTTCTTTGCGCCAACAAGGGGCGCGGCGAACCGCCGCAGGGGATGCAGCATGGTGCCACTTTGCGGCACGAGAATGCACGGTTTTACCGTGGGGATGCACCCCCCATTTTCTTTTTGAGACATCAAAAAGAAAATGCGCCGTGCACGGTGGAAAAGAAAAAATGTCAGGGATGAGTTGACCGCTTTGTCGGTCAACTCACCCAAAACGGAGGTTGGCCGCCACGCACTGCCGACTAAACTTGAAACGCCCCTACCGGCTGCGCTATACTCAAATCTCAAATCAGTGCGTCCCCGCACCAGAAAGTCCTTCGCACACAGGTGCTGCAAATAGGACGTCCTCTGCTTCTCTTTCCACTGTTGCTCCCCCGTCTTTCCTTGGGAGGGATTTCCAAAGGGGAAAGCACCAAAGCGCCGCCGGGGGCGGATAAAGCGAGGTGCTTTCGAGGAAATGGCACGATTGGCGGCCCATTAGGGCTGGGAATCGTATCGCCGTGACGGTGTAAGGTGGCGTCCCCCATGTTTCGGGTGGGGGTCTAAGGGGGAGGGGGCTTTGCGCCAAAGACTCCTTCCTCTTGCCCCGTAGTGGGAACTGCCCCCTGCGGGAACAGAGAGAATATCCTCTTTGGCTTCCGCCGGGAATCCCGGCCTTTTGTTGTGGCGCAGGAAACGAAAAAGGCGGGGCGGGCGAAATGCCCGCCCCGTCTGGCGTTTTGAAATGGAAAGACGATTTACTTGACCCGCTCGCCGTTGGCTTCCTTGGCGGCGATCTCACGCATGGCATCCTTGTGGGAGAGGTTCACGCGGCCCTTCTCGTCGATATCGGTGACCTTGACCCACATCATGTCGCCGATCTTGCAGGCATCCTCCACCTTCTCGATGCGGTGGTCGGCCAGCTTGGAGATGTGCACCAGACCGTCCTTGCCGGGAGCCAGCTCCACGAAGGCGCCGAAGGTCATCAGGCGCACCACGCGGCCGTAGTACAGTTTGCCGATCTCGGGGACGAACACGATATCGTCGATGCACTTCTTGGCGGCGTCGCAGGCGGAAGCGTCGGCTGCGGCGATGTGGATGGTGCCGTCGTCATCAATGTCGATCTTGGCGCCGGTATCGGCCACGATCTTCTGGATGACAGAACCGCCCTTGCCGATGACGTCCCGGATGTTGTCGGGATTGATGTGCATAATGACCATCTTGGGGGCGTACTTGGAGACTTCCTTACGAGGCTCGGCGATGCAGGGCAGCATAATCTGGTCCAGGATCTCGCAGCGGGCGTCATAGGTGATGTCCAGAGCGTTCTTGATGATCTCCATAGTCAGGCCGTCGTTCTTCAGGTCCATCTGGATGGCGGTGATGCCCTTCTTGGTGCCGGCCA
>ERZ1673743.1111-NODE-1111-length-32155-cov-10.773115_pt1 | contig 32155 bp, 29 predicted proteins | sample MGYA00580197_ERZ1673743 | MGnify/ENA primary metagenome ERZ1673743 (study PRJEB41218, sample SAMN15661795) | gut metagenome | host: Homo sapiens | place: Canada: London | collected 2015-08-20/2019-03-30 | study: EMG produced TPA metagenomics assembly of...
CTACTTTCTACTATTTTATTTTATAATACCCCCCCCGATTTTCAAGTCGTTTTGGCTGGTTTACACAAGTTTTGTAAAATTTTGGTTGAAAAACAAAAAAAGACACATCTGTGTCTTATGAAAATTGTTGTAAAATTGATAAAACTAGAAGGATCATAACTCCTGCTCCTGTACATACTAGCATTCGCATTGTTTTACTTTCCATTTTATCAAGTCTATTTTTATATCTTGCTTCTCTTGCTTTTTGTTGTAAAGATGAAACCGTTTTTGAGAAAGTCAATAATTGTTCTTGTTTTCTTTCTTGTTTACCAAGACCTAATCTATAAAGAAGTCTCATCATACGCATTGAATCTCTTACGGGATACTCTTTAGCAAATTCCATATATGGAGTTATTGTTGAATCTCCAGCATTGATCTTTTCAATTAATTCTCTTAAACCATCTTTAAATATCTCAGGAGCATCACCGACACTTTTTCCTAAAGCAACAGGAACTGTGTAATGTTGAATTAGAATCTCCAAGTTTTTTAAGTAATATGGTAATTGAGTATCTATTAAATGTAGATGTGATTTATAGTAACTTTTTAATTGTAAGTATGGTAACTTAAACATTCCAAAGATAATAGCAAGAATAATAATTAAAGTAATATAGTTAAATTTACTTATAAATAAGAATCCTACAAATAAACCAACTAATAAAGCATTTCTTAAACGGCTATTAAATAATTTATCTATGTCTATTGCATCACCATATCTAGCTTTAGCGTAGAATTCAAAGTCATCTTCTTGTAATCTTTTGAAATAGTTAGCATTGTCATCTACAAATTTATTGATACTAAAACCACCTATATATTGCATTACAAAGATAACAATAATAGCAACAACTAATATTTCGTAATACATAACTATTCAACCCCCGTATCTTCATTGTAGAATTTTTCTCCACTTATAATAAAGTAAGAGTTAATAATTATTATCATATGTAAAATTATTTGAACATACCATAAACTCAACATTGTTTTATAGTTTTGTTTATCCAAAAGCATTTGGGTTAACATTACTAAGAAATATAAAGCTACACCAAATCCTAAGAATTTTTTATGAGATGCTTCTCTTTCAATTTTATCTCGATAAACGCCTTCTACTAAAAGGTCAATATCAAGCATCATGTTTTCTAATGATTCACCAGAATCTTTTGCACCTTCTTTAGTTATTTGCATAAATAATTGATGCATATTTTTTACCATATAATATGGATATTTTTGATTAAACCATTCTACAGCTTCATCAATTGTTCCGTTTTGATATGACATCTTTATCATCGTTTCAACATCACTTTTAACTGGATCTTCTAGAATACCAGAAGAAGCAACACCTTCAAGCGATTTTACAAACGATTGAGTTGTGTTAAATTCATTAATAACATTTGTTGTATATACTTGAATTTCTTCAAATAAGAATTCTGAATATACACGATTATTTCTTAAATATGCAAGATATGGAATAAACATTATAGCAATGATTGCATATACGATTGCCATCGCGATACTATAAAAATATAGATAAGCTATACCAGCAGCTCCTCCACCAATAATAATGATTTGAGTAATATATTCTTTAGCAGTATATTCTTGACCTAATTCTTTACTCTTCTCTCTTACTTCTTGGTAACTATAAGGAGCATATTTGTTATATACGTTTTTTACAGTTTCAGATATAAACTTATAAACGTTTTCACCATTTTGATTTCTATATGATAGGACAAATATTGCAATAAGTATCATGATGACTAATTCCATAAAATCATATCCTTTCTAGTTATTGTTGTTTATTATTCTATTTATTTCATCTAAATCTATTATATCGGTTTTATCTAAGTCAGTAACATTATTGTTTAAATTATTTACAATTGGTTGACTTGGTTCAACAGGTCTATTTATTGTTTGAGTTTGATTTACTGCATTTGTTTGATTGTTGAAAACACCTGATTTTTCAACAGAAGAGTTCATACTGAATGGATTTTCAACATTAACTTTTGGTTTTTCTACTTCTTTTGGAGCCTCAGTTTTGCGTTCTTCAACTATTCTATTAGAATCATCAATCTTTTCGTCTTCTCCATGAAGTCCAAAAGTATCCTCTGGAAGCATAACATTTCCAATCGCTAAATAATCAAGCAAGTTCTTTGAAGGATTATGTAAAACAATTCTTCCATCCATAAATTTTTGATATAAAAGTCTACTTTGTGGCTTATTATCATCATCAATATAGAATTCACAAACTTCCATGATTTCTCTTTGAAACCTATTTAATCTTTTAGAAAAATATCCTTTAACATATATACCGATTTGAATATATCTATGAATTGATCCTAAAAATTGTTCAATGTCTTGTCCTGTTTCCAAAAGGGAATACATACGCATTGGTATACTTGATGCTTTATCAGCATGAATTGTTGATAAGATATGGTGTCCAGATGATATTGAGTTACGTACAGCAAGTACAGCTTCAGCAGAACGAACCTCAGAAAGTAATATCCATATTGGGTTTTGTCTCATGCAGGCAACTAACGCTTCAGTATAGGAAGCAATGTTGTTAGTTTTCATCGCAACAATATCTCTATGTGGGAAAATCTTATCAAGGTGAAGTTCTAGAGTATCCTCTATTGTGATGATTTTTTCATCTTCTTTTGTCTTACTTGCTAAATATTTTACTAACTCAGTTTTACCTGAACCAGTTTCTCCAGCAACCATAATATTTGCATGTCCTTCAACACACTTTACTAAAAAATCGTGTAATTGTTCAGTTATATATTGTTCATTTATAAGTTTATCTTTATTAAGTCTTATTTTAGCAGGCGTCTTACGTATAAGACAAGCTATTCCATTAGTCGCGATTGAATCATGAACGAAATTCATACGAAGTTCAGCCGACTCAGCATCTAGAAAAGGATGAGCCATATTGAAGGTTTTTCCCATAACGTTTGAACATTGAAACGCTAATTTTTCCATAAATGCATTATTTATTTCTGGTCTTTCAACTTGATAGATACCTTTATCCAATGTTTTAAGCCAAACTTGACCACCATTACTATAGGATATATCGGTAATATTATCTTCCTCTAAAAATTCTTTTAAAGGCCCAAAATCCATTTGGTCAAATATGGAATTCATCATATGGTATCACCCCTTTCTTTTTTATTCTTAATCTGCAATATATTCTGTTTGAGATAATATGAAGTTTTCAACAGCTTCATTTGCTACCGTAGTTTCTTCAGGATTTTCTGAATAACCAGCATTTCTTGGAACTGGTATTATTTCAATACTTCCTTTTGGAACTTTTTCAGCTTTTCTTAATAATTCAAATATTTCATTTGGTACAGCAAAGTAAATGTATTTTGGAACTGGTTCTTTATCACCATCTGCATATGAGAATACATCTACCCCTTCTTTATCAACTACTTTATATACTTGAATACTTTTAATAAATAGTTCAAAGATTATTTTTGATCCAGGGCTATCAGTATCTTTGGCTTTGAAATATAAATCAATGTAGTTGCCTGGCATTATTGAACAGCCATAAGTTGAATGGAAATTTACAGGTAAGTTATAAATACTATAATTATCTGGTAAATCTGTAAATGATGTTTTACTTACTTGGTTTTCATCGACTATTGCCTCTTTATAAAAGAAACTATTTTGAGGAATTTGATATCCTTCTGCAACGTATTGATTTAATATCTTTGCTCTGCTTTGTATTAAACCATTTCCACTTAAAGTCACAAATGATCCAGATATCTTAACAGTTCCAATTGCATCATTTGTTATTTGAGTTTTTGATGTAAGCATCTTAGTGGAATAAGGAATTGTTACCGGTGATATAGCACGGCTAACTGTATAGTTATAGATAAAATAGACAACAATAACTAATCCAATTACTAAAAAGAAAGTTAAAGTGTTTGGATTACTAAAGAATCTTTTAATACTAGTTTTTACTTTTTCTGTATTCATCAATATTCCCCTTTCTATTGTAATATTGTTACTTGATCATTGATAAAGTTTCTAAGTTGTTCACTGGAAACCTTCGTTTCTCCTGCTGCTTCAGTATAAGCTTGGTTTCTTAATACTGGTTCAATAGTTATTTTGGTACTTGTTATCGCTTCAGCTCTCATAAGAAGTAAATATAGTTCATCTGGTACAGCAAATAAAAGTTCACTTGGTTTTCCATTTGCTACCGTACTTTTTAAAATATTATTTCCTTTAGAATCTTTTACAGCAAGTACTCTAATACTTTCAATCATTTTAGCATATATTACTAGTTTATCAGTTGGATTTGTTGCTGACATATAAAGATCGATATAATCTCCTGCTCTTATTGAGTTAGCAAATGTCGAATCAACGGTTACTCCTAAAGAGAAAATGGTAAATCCATCTGCAATGTTTGCAAACGCAGCATCAGGCATTTCATCACTTGTTTTTATAGATTCTTTATAAAATAAACTACCTTTTGGAATATTAGTTTTATAAGAAACGTAATTGTTTACAACTTCATTAACATTTTTTATTAAGTTTGATGAGTCAGTTACGTAATTACTTGCAAGTTTTATTCTTCCTACCATATCACTTGTAATCAAAGTTCTTGATGGAATTGATTCTTTTGCATAAGGAACTGTTATTGGACTTATCGCATTATTAACGCGGTAGTTATAACCAACCACTAAAGTAGCAACACATGCAAGCACTCCAAGTATAGTAACCGTATTTTTATTACCTAAAAGTCTTTTGAAAATAGAACCATTTTTTCTTTTTTTCACTGATATCAACCTTTCCTTTTTATCCTACAAGGGACACTCTTCTACTATCAATAATTATAGCATAAGAATTGCAATTTTCAAGCAAAATAAATAATTATATGTTAAAATGATATCAAGGTGATGTAATGAATTCTTTGATTAGTTTTTTTAAAAGTATTGGTCTTTTGCTTATAGTTTCCTTTATTATGGCAGTATTTAGTATATTGACAAAAAATCAGACAGTCGCTTATTTCTTTACATATTTTACGTTTTCTTTAATTTTTTTATTTATATATAAGGATAAGTTAAAAAACGATTTAAAAAATATAGGAAACGATTTAAATACTAAAAATATTATCATTATTGTTCTATTTTTAGTTTTATCTTTTATAAGCAATATCATCTTAGTAAATATGTTAAATCAAGAAGCTAGCAATCAAGAAATTGCTGTTTCTATGCTTACAAGTTTTCCCCTTTTGGGAATTATAGCAATTTGTTTATTTGGTCCATTTGTAGAAGAAATTATCTATCGTCTTCCATATAAAAAAAATTGGTTAAGCATAATTATTTCAAACATTGTTTTTACATTCGCACACATCTCAAACTTTTCTTTAATTCAAATACTTTTCTTTATTCCTTACCTATTCTTAAGCATATCTTTTAGCTTTGCTTATTTTAAAAATGAAAATATTATATTGTCAACTACTACACATATTTTAAATAATTTAATATCTGTTGTGTTATTATTAGTATAGGTGGTTACATGAAAAAGTGGAAAAAAATTCTTATATTAGTAATAATTTTAGCTATACTAACTTTATTGTATGCTCGTTTTATTTCAACTAGAGGATTAAAAGTTTCTGAAAAATCTATTATAACAGATAAATTACCTGAAGATTATGATGGTTTTAAAATCGTTCAATTTACTGATTTGCATTATGGAAGTACAATTCATTTAAAAGAACTTAAAAATGTTGTTAAAAGAATAAATGATCAAAATCCCGATATTATTATTTTTACTGGTGATTTAGTAGAAAATAAGGTTGTTTTAAGCGATGAAGAAATTGAAAAAATGGAAACAGAACTAAAAAAACTTAATCCTAGTATTGAAATTTTAGCTGTTAAAGGAAATCATGATTATGATCATGATTATTTTGATAAGATAACAGAAAAACTTAATTGGAAAGTTTTAAATAATACCTATGAGTTTATCTATAAAGACTCAACTACTCCCCTTGTTTTTGTTGGATTTGATGATCTTTTAAGAGGGAAAGTTGATATCAATAACGGATTTAGTTATAAAAATGAAAATCCAGATGATTTATTTACAATAGTTTTAACACATGAACCCGATTTAATTGATCAAATAACAGATGATAATTATAATGTCGCTTTTGCTGGACATTCACATTTAGGTCAAGTTAGAATTCCTCTTATCGGAGCCCTTTGGACACCTGAAGGATCTAAAAAGTATAAAGATGAACATTATATAATCGATGATAAAGAATTATATGTAAGTGGCGGTATCGGAACATCTTCATTAAAACTACGATTCTTTAATAAGCCTAGTATTACGTTATATAGATTAAGAACAAAATAAAAAATATTACATAAAATACTCATAGAAAGGAGTATTTTTTTATGTATAATTATAATCCCTACTTAAGAAATAATTTATATTATCAAGATCGTTTTGGGTTTGTTGTTCCATTTCTACTTGGAGGTTTAGGAGGAGCTGCTGTTGTTGGTTTATCAAGACCTAGACCTGTTTATTATACACCTCAACCCTATCCAAATTATAATCCTTATTACTATTACTGATAATACCTAATATAAAAAAGTAAGATATGATACTTGATCCTCCATAAGATATAAAAGGTAAAGTTATTCCCGTTATTGGAAATAAACCGATATTCATAAGATATGCAATTGATTCTTGAAATATTTTTAATGAAATAAATGATAAAGTAATTAGTTTCATAACCCCACTTTGTCTACTTGTTTTCTTTAAAACCAACATATTAAATATAAAATTGATTAATAAATATCCACATATTCCAATAAATCCTATTTTACTTATAAGTAAAGAAAAAGCAAAGTCTGTTTTAGCTTCAGGTATAAAAGCACCAGTTTTTCCACCAAAAAGATGAGATGTACCTATCGCGATTAAAGATTGATCTAATTGATAATTTGAATTTAAAAATCCTACTACTCTATCAATTCTATAAAAAATATTGGAACCAAAAATAGATATAAAAAAATCGTTATAGAAATAATATAAGGAAAATAAAACACTTGTTATAAATATAGAAAAGGAAATCGCTATTTTTAGAAAATTATTACTTTTGCTTCTAAAAAATAATATAGATAAAAGTATTAAAAAATAAAAGATAACGTTTCCGGTTTCTGGCTCTAAAAATGTAAGTATTGCAGGTATAAGTGTTAGTATAAAGGATTTAATAACATAGCATTTTTTATAGGAAATGTAACTTAAAATAATAATTAGAACTACTTTCATAAACTCACTTGGTTGAAAAGAAAAAAATCCTATATTTAACCATGCTTTTGAACCATTTGTTGATGTACCAAAAATAAGTAAATATATAAGCATAATATTTAAAATGATATATAAAAGATAACTTATTCTTATAATTGTTTTATTACTTAGTTTTGATGTTATAAAAAAGATAATGAATCCAGCTATATACCAAATTATTTGTTTCACAAAAAAGAAATCATAATTATAGAGATTAATCATGCTAAAGATAAAAAAAGCAACTACACACATCATCATTAAACCGTTTTCTTTCATACTTTTATTTTACTCATAAAATTAGATATTAAACATATTATATTATAGGTGATGAAATGAACTTACCAAAAGTATTTCAAAATAATAATATAAAAACCGATAATATAAGTCAAAATGTTTTTTATAGTGAAAAAGATTCTGAATTTATAAGTTTGGATAATAAAGAACCTATAAAAGATAAATATATTATTGAGAAAAAGATTAATGATTTGTTTAATTCTACTAACTATGTTTACAAATTAAATGTCATTTTAAAAACTTTAAATGATGAGATAAAAACAACAGTTATAGGAAGAACACAAAAATATTTAATTACAATTGACAATAAAAAAATAGATATTTCATCTATTTTAGATATAAAAGAGGATAACTAATCAATCAGTTACCCTCTTTTATTGTGCCTAAAATTAAAGTTCCAGCATCTTCTATTTCATCGTTTTGATGTTTAGCAACAAACTTTTCAACTAACTCTCTAAATTCAGCTTCATTAGAATATCCATAAACATTTTTTAATAGTTTTTGATATTTCATATCAAAGCCAATAGTTTTGTTAGCAACAGCAAGCATCGGCTTTCTTGAGAGAATGGCTTGTTTTAATTCCATATTAAATCCTATATCAGGATTCGTTAGTTCTACAACAATTAAATCAGCTTTATTAATAAGATCTTTATAATATTCATTTTTTAAATCTTCACTTTCTGGAAGCATTAATTCATGATTATGAAGAGCCTTACTTCTTAAAACTGGTAAATAAATTAATTCATTGTAATCAATTTTACGAGAATGAATGAAATATATACGTTTTTTCATTTGCTTCACCTATTATTCATTATAGCATATTTTTGCTTGTTATGTTAATATATTAAAAAAAAGAGGTGAAAAAATGGATGCTGTTGGAATAATATGTGAATATAATCCTTTTCATAATGGACATTTATATCATATTAATGAGGTTAAGAAAATGTATCCTAATTCGATTCTTGTTTTGATTTTAAATGGATATTTTTTAGAACGTGGTGATGTTTCTTTAGAATCAAAAGAAGAAAAAACACGTTTAGCTTTAAAGTATGGAGTTGATTTAGTAGTTGAACACCCTTTTGTTTTTGCATCTTCAAGTGCGGATATATTTGCAGAAAGCGCGATTGAAATATTAAATAACTTAAAAGTTAAGCATATTGTTTTTGGTTCCGAATCAAATGACACCAATAAACTTACTAGACTTGCTAAAGAGCAATTAGAAAACGATAAATTTATTAAAAAATATTTGGATATGGGAGTAAACTACCCCACTGCTTTAAATAAAATAACATCAGAAGCAATTAATAAACCTAATGATCTTTTAGCAATATCTTATATTAAAGCCATCATTAAAAATGGTTATGATATAGAATATGTTTCAATCAAAAGAACTAATGATTTTCATGATTTAACTAGCAATGATAAAATTATATCAGCATCTAATATTAGAAATAAAATAATCAATAACGAAGATATTAAGAACTTTATTCCTGAAGGAAAAATAAACAAAGTTGATAATGAGCTTTTATTTAATATTCTTAAATACAAAATTATTACTGAACCGAATTTAGATAAATATTTAACCGTTGATGAAGGAATTGATAACCGTTTAAGAAAAGTCATAAAAGAAGTTACTTCTTTAACTGAGTTAGTAGAAAAAACTAAATCAAAGAGATATACGTATAATAGAATTAAAAGAATGCTTATTCATATCTTAATTGGTTTAACTAAAGAAGATAAATGCAAACTAAAACATATAGAATACATTAGAATACTTGGTTTAAATAGTAATGGTCAAAGTTATATAAACTCTATAAAAAAGGATTTAAGTATTCCAGTAGTTACCAAGATGACTTCAGTTAATTCTAAAATAAATGATTATGAGTTTAAATGTGCTCAAGTTTATGAACTACTAACAAATGACTCAGTTACTGAATTTGAATTAAAAAATAGACCATTAAGATAAAAACGTCTTCAAATTAGACGTTTTTTTCATGAAAAAAGAGCAAAATTGCTCTTAATCAAAGATACTTTTACAGCCTGTTACTTCACCATCTAAATGCCATCCATCATTGGTATTGTATTTCAAAACATACCATTCAAATTTACAATCTCTTTTGAATACATTTAGTTTTTCGTACTTTTTAATGGCTGCCTCTTCAATACTTTTTAATTCAACTTTGGAATTCTCTGTCATGTAATCATATATCTCATTTTGATTTAATGAAAGTACGGCTTCATGCTTTTTATTTTTCTTAGCTTTACTTATAACTTCATTTATTTTTTTAGTGGATAAAACAAATTCAATGTTTTTCTTTTTACCTAATTCTTCGTACCAAATTGGATTTCTACCTTCTCCATTGCTTGGTCTTTTTAGAAATTTTAAACGATATAGTCTAGTTGAGGCAATACCTAACTTTTCATAAACCGCTTCAACTGTTTTGTTTTCTTTAATATTCTTTAATGAACTATTCCAATTTTTAAACTCTAAATAATATGGATTGCTTCCACCGATGTATACAAGTTCATCAGCTTTTGGAGCTTCGACTGATTCACCATATTTAACGATTTTCTTAGTTTCAACTAAAGTATTATTTTGATAATATTTAAATATTACTGTATACTCTATCTTTTCATAAGTTGCATGATATTTTTGGTTCTTTGCTGGCATAACTTCATCAGTTTTCCAATCACTGAAAGTATATCCTTCAGCTACATCATATTTTGGTTTAGTGACTTTTTCTTGATATTTAAATTCAAGAGTTTTATATATTTTATTATTTACATAGAATTCAGCTTTATATGTATTTAAATCTAAAGTAACTTCTAGTATTAAACTTCCATCTGGTTTGATATTTCCAACAAGCGTTGATTTTTGTGCATTTACGTTATAACCATTCTTGTTAATATCTATTTTTATCTCTTGATTAGTTTTTCCATACTTTTCTTCTTTTTCTTCTTTATAAGAACCATCTAGTTTTTCATAATAATAGATTATTGTGTATTTAGTGTTTTCATTTTCTTTAAATACGGCTTTTAACTTTTTATCACCAACTGTACCTTTTTTAATTTCAGTTATCTTTTTGCCTGTTTCATCTTCCCAATAAAGGAATTTATATCCAACTTTTTCAACGCATGCTAATTTAATTGTTGAAATTTCAACTGTATAAGTTGTTGGATTTACAACATTAGTAATATCATATTCAATTTTATAAGTTATAACTTCATATTGAGCTTTAATAGTTAAATTTCCTTTTACTGGTGCCATTTCTTTATCCCAAGATTTAAAAGTATAACCTTTTCTTGCTGGATTTTCAGGACTTGTTGGGACTTCACCATATTTTACTTTTTCTTCTTTGATTAATTTATTGTTATAGTCAATAAATTTAACAGTAAATTCTTGATTTTTAATTTTTTCGATTATATCATCTAATGACGATGTTTCTTTATCAATAGTTTCTTGTGAAGATTTATCATCATTGATAATATCATTTGCTTTATTTATCTCATTATTTAGGTCATTTATTAATCTATTATCTTTATTATCTAAATAATTTTTAGCTTCCTTTATTTTATTTAATAATTCAGTATCATCAACTATAGTTACATATCTTATAACTTCTGTTGCTTTGTTATTGTTTTTATCGGTTACATTATAAGTAACTGTATATTTTCCTTTTTTTGATGTATTAACATTATTTTTTGTTACTATTTTATCAGTAATGTTTCCATCATAATTATCTGTTGCTTTTGCTCCAGCATCTTTATAAGTTTGATTTATTCTAGATAAAATATTTCCACCAATTAGTTTAATAATTGGTTTTGTTGTATCAACAACATAGAAATCATGTTTAACTTCATTAGTTAAGCCATCTTTATCTGTTGCTTTAAATATAACTTCATATTTACCAACTTTTTTATTATTGATATTGTGATTGATAGATACGTTTACACCATCTAAAACATCAGTTTTAAACGAAGGTATTTTGCTATTAACTTCAATTTTAAAAGTATTGCCATCTATATTAATTGCTGGCATATTATCAAGAGTTGATAATACAGTTTCTTCTTGATCTTGTTCAATGGGATTTGCAAATGAAAACGCAAATAAACCAAAGAATACAAAAATAGCTAAAGCTACTATTTTTTTCTTATCCATACTTATAATTCCTTTCTTTTACTCTTCCATCTTTATAAAAAATGGTGAAAATTGTCTTTTTAGTTTGATAGACTTTCTATTATAAGTGAATACTTTATAACCAAGACCAATACATTCATCTGTTGTACCATCATCGTATTTGTGTTCTATCTTTTTTACACAGAAAACTGGTTTTTCCTCTTTTTGAGTTCTTACAAAATCTGTTATCCATGTTGCAAACAAACAAACTATAATAACCCAAAATAAAACATTGCCAATAGTTTTTAATATTCCCCTTTCCTTTTGTTTTTTCTTGCTTTTCTCATTATCTTCCATAAAATTCCCTCCTCAATAAAAAAAGCATTTATACAAATTGTACAAATGCAGCTGACTACCTTAAAAATTAAGGCTCTAGAGCTTTGCGTCACTATATCACTATAGCTTTGCCCACTACTTTATAACAAAAATATAACACATAATTTCTTATTAATAAATAAAAACTTTAAAAAATTTTTATTTTATTAAATGGATAGATACGTATATTTACTTTTCCAATAATATCACTTTTTTTAACTAAACCAAAAGTTCTACTATCACTTGAATTAGTTCTATTATCACCTAAGACTAAATACATATCTTTAGGTATAGTATCATAACCAATAGATTCTAATTTAAAATCTTTAGTTGATGAACTTCTAGAATCACTTATCTTTTTCCCATCTACATATAGTATATTATCCTTATATTCAATATGTTCTCCAGGTAGACCAATAATTCTTTTTACCATTATTTTATCGTCTTTTTTTAAAGACACTATTTCATTTCTTTTAATATTTCTTAATCTAAACACTAATTTATTTACAATTGTTATATCTCCACTTTTTAATGTATTATTCATAGATGGTCCAATTACTTCTTGAAAAGATACAACGTATATTGCAACAATTAAAATAACTGCTATTGCAATGATATATTTTAATGCATCTTTTAAAAATTCTTTAATGTCTCTTAAATCCATAACATAACCTCTACCACGATTATAACATAATACTTATAGTAATATATATTTTATTTTAAATAATTTTATGATAGAATTTTGGTAAGCAAGGGTGAAATTATGGCATATGTAAAATATAAAGAATTGACTAAATACTTTAACTTTAATAAAGAAATAGAAATAAAAGAATTACCAAAATATGTTTTAGACTATGTAAATGATAATGAAAAGATATATAAAGCTTATAAAACTAAAAGGGATAAAGCTGTATTTACAGATAAGAGAATGATTTTATTTGACGTAAGTGTTCTTTCTACAGTAAAAAAAATACATATTATTCCATATAAATCTATATCAACTGCTGCTATTTCTTTTAAACCAACTAAGTCTAGTATATTTATTTCATTTGATAGTGGTTATCAAATGAGACTGGATTTTATTAATCAAAATGCAAATAGCAAAACTGAACTTAGAAAACTTTATTCAAAAATAATGGATAGTATTTTATAGCAATTTAAAACGTTTAAGATATAAACTTAAACGTTTTTATTTTATGCAATTCGGAATGCTGGAGAGACACCAAAATCAACTGAAGTAACAAAGTCATATAGATCAAATCCACCAGCTTCATCAACGGATAGAAACATTACGTCGTATTTTGCATCAGCCGTACGAAGCCACCAACCATTATTACTTCCGTTATATTGTTTTATTGCTCCTGCATAATTACTTGTTGTTACTCCTTGATTTTTATAATAATCCAATTGCTTTGATGTTCCTACTGATGTATCATGTTGAGAATTAGATGAACTAGAAAAATCTGAATATATTTCTTCACTTGATAATAAGTATAATTTATCTTGGTTTTCAAAGTTTGTTTCTCCTGCTGTTGGACCATGTCCTGATATTACTTTTGTTGTAGCTATTACTTGTTGTAAATCGGTTGGAAAAGATTTTAACCACTTGCGATTTAAAGAGTCTCTAATTCCAGAATTTCTCCAACCGCCTCTATTTGCCCCATAATGATAAGAATTCTTTGAAGTCGCAATCATATCTACAAATTCCACTACAAATCCACATGCTGTTTCACTTGTTTCTGTTGTACATGCACTTTTGTTTGCTATTCTTACTGTATGTGTTCCTAATTCACCTAAGTCTACTTCTTTTGTATCTCCTACATTATATTTACTTGTGTTTCCTGTTTGTACCGCTTTTTGTATTGTTTTCCATGAATCACTTGTAAATAATACTGGTTCTGGTATATACTCTCCTAATGTGTCTCTTTCTACTGCATTGAATTCTAACTTACATGTATATTCTTCGGTAACACTCTCTATTGCTACCTTATCTAATGTTACTGTTAATGTTCCATTTAAGCTTTCTTTTGCTTTGACAACTGTTGCATCATTTTCTAGTTTGTTTTTGATACTTGTATATTTTGCTGTTGTTCCTTCCTTTGGTACACATGTAACTATTACATTTGCATCATAGTTACTTGAATTGTTTGTTACTTCATATGTTAGTATACTTGTTTGATTAAGTGTCTTTAATTCACCTGTTGTAAATGTAATTGTTTTCTTTGTTTCATCTACTGCTGTTGTATATACATCCTTCCCATCTAGGCTTGCAGCTGTGAAGATTACACTGAAATCTTCATTGTTTTCGCTTACTTTAGCATTTCCGTTTATTATTAATGTTGTTGAGATTGCTGCAAATCCAATACTCATTAGTAATATTGCTATTATAAGCATACTTTTCTTCTTCATATTATTCCCTACTTTCTACTATTTTATTTTATAATACCCCCCCCGATTTTCAAGTCAATTTAAAATTTTTGTTGAAAAAATGTCAACAAAATGTTATATTCTATTTAAGTGAGAAGCAAAGTTTCTTTAGGACGCGATGCTTACCACCATTTGGGTTGTGCACCTTTTTCAAAAGAAAAGGTGCTTTTTTATATCTTATATTCCTTTTCTACAAAGAAGATATAACAATATAAAAATTATAATGATTAAACTTGTTACTAGTAGTTCTATTTTAAATTGGTGTTTAAACATTATACATCACTTCCTTACTACAGCTTATTTTGCTGAAAATTCACGTCCTACATATAAGAAAGTGATAAGCATCTTTTCCTTGCTTCTCGAGTATTTATTTAAACATAATTTTTTTATATCTCAAAACTACAAAATTTTAAATTTAGAGGCTCAGATTTTTAATATTTGTAGCGATTTATATGTAAAACGTTAAAATCTGTTGAAAAAAAGCTACCAATTTTTAAGTTTGGTAGTTTTTACACTTTTTTACAAAAAAAAAAGAGTATTGAATAATCAATACCCTAAGCAAATTAAGTTAATCCTTAAATGCTTTTAAATACTGGAAGTATAAATTACCTATTTAACTACTTCCTGTTATTATTATGTGCGATAATTTTAAAATATACATTATTTTTGACAGTTTTCACAAAAGTAAGTTCCACGTCCACCAACTCTTATTTTTTTTATTTTATTTTTGCAGTTTGGACATATTTCTTTAGTATGAACCTTTAAGTAATCTTGATAATGACCAGTTACTCCTAAAGATGAAGTATAACTTCTTATTGTTGAACCTCCTAGTTCAGTTGCTTTTTCAATAATAGCTTTTGAAGAAATACGTATTTTATCACATTCATCTAAAGTAATACTTGATCCACTTCTATTTGGATTTATGTTTGATGCAAATAAAACTTCATCAACATAAATATTTCCTAAGCCATTTATAATAGATTGATCTAAAAGTAATGTTTTTATCGGTTTATTTTTATTATGAATAGATTTATAGATGTATTCTTTCGTTAAAGAATCATTATCTGGTTCTATTCCTAATTTCTTTATCTCTTTTGAAGAATATACATCTTCAGTTTTTAAAACTCGCATACGGCCAAATTTTCTTGTATCATGATATCTTAAAGTAAAATCATCAAATATGAATATTACATGTTCATGTTTTTCTATTGGCTCTTCTGCTTTCTTTATAAAATATTTTCCTTCCATACGCAAGTGAGAAATCAACGTATATTCTCCTAGATTAAATAGTAAATACTTACCAAAACTACTGACACTTTCAATCGTTTTTCCAATTAATATATTTTTAAATTCGTTTGTATCTTGATCAATTATGCGATCATATATAACATTTATATCTTTAATTTTATTTCCTGGTAGGCTTCTATTTAAAGTTCTTGCTACTGTTCTTACTTCAGCTATTTCAGGCATAACTTCACCTCATTTCCAACATCTTTTTAATAACATCATCAGAATCTATATCACTTAAACAACTGCTTTCTAAAGTCTTAAATAGTTCATTAAAATTACTTAGATTATTTTTTCCTAAAAGTAAACCATGTTCCATTATATCTATAAAACTTACGCCAGTTGAATCTATACTTTCTTTAATACAATAATCTTTAAAAGTTTGTTCAACCGGTGTAATTATTTTAGTCTCTGATTTGATATCATAACCTGATGATAAATAATATAGATAAAATAAACTGCATATATTTTCTAAATCAGTTGATTTATATATTTTCTTAGTTTCTCTAAAACCTACTATATTAGCAGTTCTTTCATAACATATACGATAAGTTTTTATCATATACATAATAAACACTATTTTTCTTCTTTTGTCAATTTGATTTATAATTAATTCATATGTTCTTCCAATTGGACTTTTATCAGACTTTGCTAAACTCATTTGATATAAATGCATAAGTTCGTGTATTAAAAATTCAAATGCAAATAATAAATCTATTTTTCTTGTATCAAAATATGCATATTCTTTATAAAAATTCTTTGCTATTTTTTGTAAAAATTTTTTCAATTTAATGGTATTAGCATAGATGGTATAATCAAGTTCATCGGTTAAATTAACAAATAAAGCATCTTTGTCAGTGGAAGAAAAGCTTGTTTCTATTTTTCTATCAAATACATGATGCTCATTTATTATAAATGCAAAATATTTAATAAATTTTTCATAATCTTCACTTACACCAATTAATTCTTTTAAATTAGAAAGTTCATCTATCACAAATTTATCAAGTTCCATATAACCACCCATTGAAAGTTATTATATCATACTTAATTATTTTGTTTCATATAAATTGATTCCAAAATCAGTTGATACTTTTAAAGGGACTTTTAAAGTAACTGTATGTTCCATAATATCTTTTACTATTTTTCCAACTTCTTCTTTTTCATTTTCAACAATATCAAAAACAAGTTCATCGTGAATTTGTAAAATCATTTTAGATTTGATATTACGTTTTTCAAATTCATTATCAATTTCAATCATGGCTTTTTTAATTATATCGGCGCTTGTTCCTTGAATTGGTGTATTTAAAGCAATACGCTCACCCGCACTTCTTACCATATAATTCGAGTTAAATAGTTCGTCAATTGCCCTTTTTCTTTTAAACATTGTTCTAACATATCCACAGTCATAAGCATCCTTTATAGTTAAATCCATATAATTTTTTACTCCCGGATAAAGAGATAAATACATATCAATAAACTTCTTTGCTTCTTTTGGAGATGTTCCAATGTTTTCACCTAAACCAAAACCACTTATTCCATAAACTATTCCAAAGATAACTGCTTTTGCTGTACGTCTTTCTTGTGGTGTTACTTCATTCATTGGTTTTTTGAATATGTCTGATGCAACTTTAGTATGAATATCATCTCCATTAACAAACGCATTTATTAAAGCTTCACTTCCAGAAAGATGAGCTAGAATACGTAGTTCTATTTGAGAATAATCACTTGATAAGAATAAGTCATTAACAGGCACGAAAGCTTTACGGATTAATTTACCTAAATCATCACGTGCAGGAATGTTTTGTAAGTTAGGATCAGCACTTGAAAGACGACCAGTACGTGTTAAAGTTTGTTTATAAATAGTATGTATTTTACCATCTTCATGAATATATTCTTTTAAACCTTTTAAATAAGTTGAATTTATCTTTGTTAAGTTACGATATTTTATTATTTGTTCAATAACTGGGTGTAAACCAAGTAATTTTTCTAAAGTTGCTACATCGGTTTTATAACCGCTTGTTAATTTCTTTCCATGTGGAAGATTTAACTTTTCATATAAAACTTCACTTAATTGAATACGAGAAGCTATATTAAACTCACATCCAGAAAGATTATATATATCTTTACTAACCTCTTCGATTTCACTTTCAATGGCTTGTTGCATTTCATTTAAAATGTTTGCATCACACTTTATTCCTTCAATTTCCATCTTAGCAAGTACTTTTGATAAAGGAAGTTCAATGTCAGTATAAAGTTCATACATATCCTCAGATTTGATATCTATAATATTTTTGTCATGAGTATCATAAATATATTTAGCTTTCTCAGCAACAATGCTTTTTATATCCATTTTATTTTTTATAATATCATGTATTAAAGGAATAGATGAAGAATCATTATTCATAAGAAGGGCAACGTCATCTTTAATAACTTTGTTTAAAAGATAAGCAATTAAATTTAAATCATAGATAACATTTAAATCAAATCTATTTAAAAGCACATAAGCTTTCTTAACATCAAAAGTATATTTCTTTACATCTTTTGTATAATCAAATACTTGATCAATATCTTTTTTCTCTACAAAGAAAGCATTTGTTCCATCAAAAAGTCCCATTCCTAAAATATTTGCCATATGATAGTTTTCATTATCACATTCAATATAGAAACTTATCTCTTTTGATCTATCTATTTCATAAACGCTTTCTAACTTTTTAAACTCAAATTCATGAGTACTCTCTTTTACTTCGTGAGAAGTCATGAGTGAATAAAACTCTAAATCACGATAAAAATCATTTAAAGTATCTTTTGGACCAGTATATCTCATATCTTCAAAAGAGAAAGGAATTGGAACATCACGATATATAGTTGCAAGTTTTTTAGAAAAGTATGCAGAATCTTTTCCTGTTTCAAGTTTTTCTTGTAATTTTCCTTTTATAGAATCAATATTTTCATAAACACCATCTAAAGAACCATAGTCTTGTAAAAGTTTTAATGCTGTTTTTTCACCTATTCCAGCAACTCCAGGAATATTATCACTTGAATCTCCCATAAGTGCTTTTAAATCTATTACTTTAATTGGTTCAATTCCATACTCTTCTTTAAAGTTCGTTGGATTATATCTGGTATAGTCTTTTGATTTTAAAAGTTTTACTTCTACAACATCAGAAATAAGTTGTAAATAGTCATGGTCACTTGTTATAACTGTTGCATCCCAGTCAGGATCTTCATCAGCTCTTTTTGCGAGAGTTCCAATTATATCATCAGCTTCATAATCTTCTATACCAATATTTTTTATTCCCATATGATCTAACATTACACGAGCAAGTGGCATTTGGCTTTTTAATTCTTCTGGAGTTTTAGCTCGTCCTGCTTTATAATCAGCATATTCTCTATGTCTAAAAGTTTTACCGATATCAAAGGCAACTAACATATAATCTGGATTTTCTTCTTTAATTATTTTATTGATCATTGTTGCAAATCCATATAGAGCATTTGTTACTACTCCCTTAGAATTTTTCATCAAATTTCCAGAATAAGCAGTTGCATAATAACTTCTAAACATTAAGTTATTTCCATCAATTAAGACTATTTTTTTCACGTTTATCACCTAAAAAAATTATACCACAAATTGGGTATAATTACTCTTTAATTAAATCAATTAAATCAACTATCTCTAAATTGTTATATTTTAATTTACTTAAATATACTTTAAATTCATTTAAGGCAAGATTTTTATCAATCTTAATAATTGATCCCCCTTTAGTATTATTTACATAAGAGGAAATATTAGAACTTTTTAATTCTATTGTTGGTTTTATTATAAATGATTTAGTGTTTATACAAGCTGAATGATTGGATACATCAACAACACATATATTTTTATTTAAATTATTTTTCTTTAAAAATCGACGAATATCATTAAAATCATCTTCATTAGAAGCACCATTTATATATGTGATTTCTTTCTTATTTATTTCATCTTGTTCTTTTACTATTTTAGAAAATTTTATTTTTTCAATTAATAAATACTCTTCAATAGTTTTATTATCAACTATTAAAGCCACATCTGTATCACTTACGTTTCCAATTATTACTTTATCTAAATGGTCCATTACAGAAATTTCTGGTTTTATATAATCATAAACAAAGAAAGTTTCATTGAATGATCCAAAGTCATTCATTTTTAAATAACTTTCACGTTTATTTAATTCTCTTCCATTTTTACCAGTTATTATTGTATTATCTTCAATAATGGCGTTAACGGGACTTTCATATAAGGAATCTTCATACATTTTTATTTCTTTCATAAGAGGACTTAAATTTTCTACATAAAGTATTAATCTATCTGATGCATAAAAAGATAAAACACATAAGGTTATTACAAGAGCATATTTAATATATTTCATATTTTCACCTATTTAATATATATGATGAATACTCATTTAAATAACTAAAAAATATTTTAATCAGTTGAGATAAGAGTTATACGTGCATATCCGTTGCCTGATTTGGCACAAGCAGATGTTGGCGTTGCATTTGTACATGTTGTTGAAATGGTTTTAGTAGATTCTTCACTAGATTCTTGACAGTTATAACAATACATTGATTTTTCTGTTAGAAGTGAATTTCCTATGTAACCTGAACCTCCAGCTCCTGTTGATGTATCGTAATTTTCGGTTTGACTCATTCCACCATAAAAACCGCCTCCACCACCTGCTGCTCCTGATTGACCACAATTCACATTAACTGCATCACGACCTGTTTGTCCCATGCCAAAAAGATATCCTGAATTTTGTGTTCCACCACTAATTTTAGGCAAGTTTGTATTACAGGTTGTAACCTTAAGAAAACTTCCCGCATTTCCGTAAATTCCTCCGGCAGAGCCACCATTGTTATTTTCTATATTATGATTTATTGCTCCTCCGCCTCCACCAGCTACTATTAATAACTCGCTTAGATTATCTTTAAATCCTGATAAAAGTCCTGTGGAAAATGCTACATGAGTCGCTCCTCCACCACCGGCTCCAGAATAACATCCTATTGAATAAAATGAAGTGTTTCCTTTTCCTCCATTTCCTCCACCATTATAGCCTCCTTTAGCAACTGAGAATTCATTCATTCCTGACGAAGTTCCGCCACCGCCAACTACAATATTTAACTTTTGATTTTTAGATAGTGTTAATATTCCTGACGAATATCCGCCATAGCCACCTATCGCTTGAGAACCATTGTATCCTCCATATGTAGAATTATTAGATGAACTTCCGCCTTGTGCTCCCCAAATTTCTATTTTGTATTTTCCTCTAATTGGAGCTGTGAATGTGTGTTCTCCTCCAGTATAATCATAAGTCCATTCTGTTGGACCATTATATATTTTCTTCTCTGTTCTAGAAATTTTGTTGACTTTTAACTTACATGTTAATGATTTACCAACTGTATTTTTTATATTTTGATTGCTGCTTTCTTGTGCAGTAATTGTTGCTTTATCTGTCGTTATATTTGTTTGCGCTGATACTAAGGTAATACGTGCATATCCGTTACCTTGTTTTGCACAAGCAGCTGTTGGTGTTGCACTTGTACATATAGTTGAAATAGTTTTAGTTGAAGTCTCCTTTGATTCTATACATCCATAACAATACATGCTTTTTTCTGTTAACAAACTATTTCCAATATAACCGGATCCTCCAGCACCAGAGCCAGTATATAGACTCCTTTTTTCGCTTCCACTATAACCACCATAGAATCCGCCGCCTCCAGCAGACTGAACACCCACACTTTCACCTTGTCCAAAGGCATAGCCACTAGTTTGGGTTCCTGCTAATGATGAGACCACTGTATAAGAAGTTGTACTTTCAAGGGATGATTTTGGCCCAACACCATTCATTCCTCCACCAGAACCACCAAATCCCCATCTAGCTGCTTCCGAATGGTTTGCTTGATTTCTTCCCCCGCCGCCTCCACCGGATACAATAAAAATATCATTTTTATTGTTTTCAAGAGTTGATAAAAGTCCAGAAATACTCGCTATATGTGTTGCACCTCCACCTGATGCCGTCATGTGGTTAACTGTTGAAGACCCCGTAACGTTACCTCCGCCATTATAGCCACCTATTAACGATTCACCTGTTTTCGTAGCTCCAGTTCCTTTTCCTCCAACGTTTACATACATGATATTTCCTTTTGTTTGTTTTATGGTTCCTGTTGAGTATCCACCATATCCACCATAATATGATGTATCTACTGTTCCACCTTGGGCTCCCCAAGTCTCTAACTTATAGGTACCATTTGTTGGAACTGCAAATGTTTGCTCTCCTCCTGTATAGTCAAAATTCCATGTATTATCTACATTACACTCTAAATAAGCTTCTGTATCATACTCTGTTGAATCATTTATTACATCTACACTTATATCTCCATTTATATCATTTATTGTAAATTCATCTTTTGTATTATTTATTCCACTTACTTCTTTTCCATTTACTTTTAAGTTAGATAGATATACTTTAAAATCACTTAGGTTTTCTGCTAACTTTCCATTTCCATATATATTTATCGTTGTATTATATGCTGCATATCCTATTACCATAAATAAAACTACTATTATAAGTATTGTCGTTTTCTTCATTTTGCATCATCTATCTTTCTATTTTTATTTTATAATACCCCCCCCGATTTTCAAGTCAATTTGAAAATTTTGCAAAAAAAAACACTTTTGGTGATTTCTTCTACAAATCTTTATTTTTACTTTTTTCAACTAATTCTTTTATTTTTCTAAAATGATGATTTATTCCTGATTTAGTAATATTAATATCCGTTTCTAAAGATATGATTTCTGCAAGTTCATTCATTGTAGTCTCTGGATATTTAAGTCTATACGTCATTATTAGTTTTGTTTTATCATCTATTAAAGATTCTAAATCATTTTCTTTTAAATAATTTATATTTTCTATTTGTTCATTACATGTCTTTAAAGACTTTTCAACATTAGCTTGTTCGCAGTTATTTAATCTATTAACCATGTTTTTGTGATCCCTATAAATACGTATATCTTCATAGTAAAATAACGCTGTTATGGCTCCAATCATTTTAATAAAATCACTTATTTCTTCAGCTTGTTTTAAATAAACCATATAACCCTTTTCTCTCTTTAAAATTTTGCTTGAGAATCTAAAATGTTTTAATAATTTATCAACAAGTTTTGCTTTTAATTCATCGTTAATTAAAAACTCTAAATGATATTTACTAGTTTTAGGATCATTTATTGAACCATTAGCAAGAAATACTCCTTTTAAATAAGATGCTTGTTCTTCATCAGAAAAAGAAGTAATAGATTTATAAATACTTTCTACATCAGTATTGATAATATCTATTTTTTCACTTACATGCAAATAATAAACAGTTTTGTTAAAGAATTTTTTTTGACTTCTAATAGTTAATTTTATGTTTACCCCATAAATTCTTTTTAAAAGATTAAATATTCTTCTTGCTACACTTGGATTTTCAGTTTTTACTGTTAAAGTTTCATCTATAGCATCGTTATATTTTAAAAATGCACATAATTCACTTATAGATTCTAACTTATTTGTTTCGATTTTACTTATTTCATCTTTTATTTGAGTAGTAAATGATGCCATAGATTTCTTCCTTTCTTAAATTGCATAATAGTATAGCATATTATTTAGTTTTAATAAAATTCATGTTTAATGTAAAATTATATTTTTGATAAATATCTATATATTCTTCATTGTCATCTTGTATGTGAATAGTTACTTTTCTTCTAGAGTTTTTTTCAATTATATCAGTTTCTTTTATTTCTTCGCCGTTATCCCATGTAAGTGTATAAGTTATGTTTTCTGCACTACCATTAGTTTCGTTTGCTTTTGTCATAGATAATTGATTTAAATTTACACTTGTGTCACTGTTGTTAACAACATCTAAAGTGTAGTCATAAACATCATTTAGTTTTAAAAAAGCAGAAAAAGATAAAGTTGTTGAGCTTTCATTGAAATCTAATCCATCTAACCTTTTTTCTTCAGGAACAAGTATTGCTTGTGGATTTTCAAAATGTACGTCAAATTTTGAATGTTCCTTTATATAATCATTATCTTGCTTAATTGGGTTTATAAATATACCATAAATAATAGATAAAACAATTATAATTGTTGCCAAAAATATTATTAATGGATTCAAAGAATTTTTTTTCTTTTTCATATACTTCAACTCCTATTTATTATAATAAAGAAAGAAATGCTTTTTGCATTTCTCTAGAACAAGTCTTTTAGTTCTTTTTTCATATCTTTAATAACATCTAAAATATCTGGATTGTATTTCTTATCTTCAACCATTAATATATTTTTTATTGCTATATTGAATGATTTATTTAATGAATATTGAACTATTCTTACTGAAATACTTGTAAGTTGTGCTTCTATTGGAATATCATTTTCTTTTAAAGCGTTTGGATAACCACTTCCATTATACATTTCAAAACTATAGTTAACTATATTTGAGGCAACTTTTAAATGAGCTTCATCTTTGATATAATTTTTTAATAAAACATTTCCATATTCGATTTCTTCTTTTATAGAATCACTTGTAATAACAGAATCCTTGGATATCGCGATTGATCCAACATTATATAATGCGCATGACTTAACAATATTATCTATTTTTTTAGAATCCAAATTATATTTTGGATATTTGCTTGCTAAAGCATCACTTAATAGTTTAACAACTTTTTTTAATAACATAGATTCTTTTGAAGTTTCTATATTAGTTATTATTTTATTTATAATTAGTTCTAATGATTTATTATCATTTACTGTTTTTAATTCTTCATTTTGAACTTCTACAATGTTTTGTAAGTTATTACTTGATTGATAGAGATTAACTATTTTACCAAATCTTCTACGAATGTTTTCTGTGTTAAAAGGTTTTTCAAGCATATCAACAATCTCATATTGGTATACTCTTTTTCTTGTTTCTCGAGTTTCATCTCCACTTATAATCGCAACAGGGATTCTATTGAATAAATCATTTGCTTTCATAAATTCAAGAACTTCAAATCCGTCTGATTCAGGCATCACTAGATCTAGAAGCATACCAACAATATTTTCTTTAGACATATTCATATTACTTGATAAAACATTTTCCGTAATAATACTTATAGCTTCTAATCCATTTTTAGCAATTAAAATTTCATAGTCACTAGAAAATATTCTTTTTAAAGAATTTCTTATAATTGAAGAATCATCAACTATTAATATAGATGGTTTTCTATAGCTTGTTACTTCAGCCATTCTATTTAATATAGCTTTATTAAGCTCGGGATGATTCTCAGTTACTTTATTGAATACTGAATTAATATATCTTTTTGTTTGTTCACTTCCATTGCTAGTTTCAAGAGCATGATTGATTAAATAAATCGCATCACTTATACTTTTATTTTCTCTATCTAATCTTTTTTTATAGTCTGTTACCTCTGTTTCAAGTTTATCATTTTCACTTTCAATATCTGTAAGTCTATTACTGATATCTTCACTCATCATAAAAATTAGTTTTTTACCTTCATATGGTAAATAATTAATTATGTTAACAAACCATTTATATTCGCCAGTTTCACATAACTTACGATATTTTATCTTAGTTTCACTAGTGCCTCTTTGACTTTCTAATTCCAATTTGCTTATTGATAAAGCATCAAAATAAGTTGATAAATCACTTGAATTTACAAATCTTTTTGCAATTTCTATAAAATCAGTATAAGTAGTTACTTCTTTAATCACTAAACTATTGCTTATTGTAAAATCAAAACGATATACTTTGTCATCTATAATATCTATTACATAAATATTTGAATAATTAGCATTTATAATTCTTGATACTTGTTCAATTAATCCAGTTTCATTCATTTTTATCCCTATCCTTACTATATTCAATTATAACATGGATATTTTAAGATGTAAATTGTTCCTTATAAAGAAAAAAATATCAAAATTTCTTTTGATATTTTATTGGTATACATATAATCCATATAAATCTTTATTGTTTTTAGTTTTTTTAACAATTAAGAATGCTTTTTCTGCTTCATCATTTGTTTTAAATTTTGATAATTCAACATTATTTATCTTTTTAAGTACTTTTCCATTAAAGTTAATTACTTTAACATACTTTTCAGTACTATTATTTATAACTAAATTTTGCTTATATGGTGAAATCATTGATCCACTAGCATCATTCATTTTTTCATTATCTTTTAGAGTATATGTATTTGTTTTATCTTTATCAATGTTATATATATTTAATTTGTTATCTACTAAATATACATAATAGTTTTTGATATTTTTGAAATAATCTTTTTTACCAACTTTTATTATTTCTTTTCCTGATGCATTTAATACATAGTTATAATTATCATCACTGTAAGTGTATATCTTGTTTTTATAATCATCCACTAAATTAACTTTATTTTCAGTAATAGCTTTTTTATCCTTTGATGAATATATAATTGCTGAATAATTTGGATATGAACCATATACTATTTCTGAATCTATTATATAAATATTACCATTTTCTGTTGAATATACTTTATTATTATCTTTATCTAATACAGCATAGTTGCGACTTGAAGTAGAAAGACCAATTACTTTAAATCCATTTTCATATTCTGTATAGCTTGTTAAGTAATCTTCTCCTTCATAACGATATAGTTCTTTATTGTTTTTAAAGTCATATACAACTGAAGTGTTTTGTACACATGAACTTGTACATACAATTCTTAATATGCTTTCATCTTTTGGATCTTTTTGAGCCACATAGTAATTATTTAATGAGTAGTATAATCTTTCTGGATTAAATTTAAATAATTCTTTGTATTCTTTAGTTTTTATATTATAAATACCAGCTGATTTTTCAGTTTTATTTTCTACTAAAATATTTTCTTGATCTTTTGAATATAAACTTCTTGTATAAATCGCATATGTGCTATCTATATAGTTTTTAAATACATCAAATAAGTTTGAAGAACCAGTATTTGTATTTGTTTCTTCTTCTTCTACTTTTGTTTGTTTTCCATCTTTAGTTAATAGATATTTAACACTTTTTTCATTTTCTTTTTTAGTTATAACAAGTGTTCCAACTTCATCTCCAGCAGAATAACTACTAAAACTATCTCCTACTATTTTGGCTTTTAATAAATCAAAATAATTATATACTTTGTCTTTTTCATTTTTTACTACAGCATATAAGTATTTTTCATCTTCATCTTTAACAATTTTAGAAATAGAATAATCGCTTAAGAATTTCTCTCCTAATTCATTTAACAAAGCATATGTGTTATCAATTTCTATTTCAATGATTTTTCCATTGAAATATGATTCATAATCACTTATATTGCTATATAAAACTTTTCCTTTTTTATCAACAATAATTTTTTTACTTGTTTCTTTATCAGTAGTAATTACTAAATAATTATTTAATAATTCAATAGACTTTTCTGATGAATAAATTACTTTTCCTTTTTTATTCTTCATGTTATATCCACTTGCACTTAACTTGCTTAAACTTGTAATTGATGTTAAATAAAAATCTTTTCCAATTGCATAAGGTACTTCTGTTTCTTTTGAATTAGCATTGTAAACCTCTTTATAATCAGCTACTTTCTCACCATCAACATTGAATAAAACAACTTTGTATTTTGTTAATTTATCTCCCTCAATTGCCATGAATCCATTACAGTCGTAGTCTATACATGATATTGAGTCATATTTTGTATCTAATAGTTTACTTACACCATTTTTGGAAGTTCCTGGTTTAAATACAAAAATTTTAATTATAAGTGCAATCAATAATACAACTGCAATTGCACATAATATTTTGATTAGTTTAGTCTTATCAATAAGTCCTAAAAACAAATCTTTATTTTCTTGTTTGTTCTCTGTTGCTTCTGGTTTTACTTCTTCAACTGGAGTAACTGTTTTTGTTTCAACATTAACTGTTTCAGGTGATTCAGTATTATTTGTTTCTAATGAGTTATTTTCTTCATTAGAATTAACATTATTTTCTTCGTTCATATCAAACTCTCCTCTATATTTTGACTATAGCATATAAAAAACTAATTTACAATTGATTTATAAAAATAAAGTCAAAAAAAGGAAGAAATACTATAAATTACCAAAAGTTAGATATTTTCATTTTTTATCTTATATGTTCTAACTTTAGAAAGATGATATCCTTTTTCAAATGCTTCAAAATACCTAGCTACATCAGCCATTTTTGTTGGATATTCAACAATTTCAAATGCATTCGAATCATCAATTAAATGTTCAGGTACTTGAGATAATACTTCTGCTATTGTAGGAGTAAATGATCCATAATAATGAAATTTATGAAGGCAAATAAATTCATCAATTGGATCAATTAAAGATGAATCTAATTTTTCACTTATTGAGGAAGTAAAATCTTGCATATACGAATAGTAACGCAGCTGATATAAAGAATATTCCTTTAAATAATATTTTATTTCGTCAACTGTTGCTATGGGTTTTAATTGTCTATAAATTTTTTCTAATTCCTTATCTGTTAAACTAGGAATCACTAAATTTGGTAAAAGAATATCATTAGTATCTAATCCATATAATTTTTCCATATATTCTCCTTTATTAATTAGAAAATGCTATTATTCTTTTTTAACTCCTTAACAATTTCTGGTCTAAATGCACAGTATGTTTTAAAATCCATTCCCATTTGAATAATTGGACCTGTTATATCATTTTTTACATCATAGCCTTCAATAGTTTCTATAACTCTTAAATTAGTTAATCTTATGTAATCTTCTTTTAACATTCTAAGGTTTTTAGTCCAATCAAGAATAATAGTTTCTTCATTATCATCATATTCAATGACAGAGTGTAACATTCTTTGTTTTTCTAAATATACGTATCCGGTAATTATTCTAAAATTTGGATATATGCTAGCTAATAGAATAGATTTTTCATGACATTTATGAAGTCTTTCATCCGACGTTAATTCTTTTTTAACATCTTCATGTGTCATAAAATCCGATAATAGATTAAATGGTATTTTAAAATTTCCTTTTTGATATATAAAAGAATTAAGTTCATCACTCCAACTAATTGTTCTAAAATCATAATCATCAATGGTTTCATACATTCCAGCCATTAAACAGTATATCTTTATATCATCAAATTTGGTGAATTTACTAATTACACACAAAGCATTAAGACTTTCACAACTGCCTTTTTTATCCGACATTTTATTGTTAATGTCATCAAATAACAAATTATATGTATTAATATTCATTCCATTAGAAATTAAATCTTTACTAATTTCTTCCATACAAACACCCCTCGTAAAAACAAGGGGTATTATAACTTATTTCAATCTATTTTTCAACTTTTGATTAATTGTATCATTTTTATTTTTTTAAATTATATTAAAAGTGATTATTTATTTTTCCTCTGAATTCAATTCTATTTTGTCTATTGAATATACATCATCACTTTCAATTAACATTAGTTCATTAATAAATAATGTTGCTTTAAAATCTTTAATTGAATAATTAATTGCTTCTTTTAAGTTTTTATCGCAAGATATTGCCAATTCCTTAACTTCCGTTTTTAAGGATAAATTATTAAGCGATTTTTCTCCTCTAACTTTACTAATAATATCACAAATCATATCACCATACTTTAATTCTTCTTCAAAACTAAATTCTAACGGATTCATTTCTGTTAAATGAATTGACTTATTATTGTGATATAGTTCTTGGAATATTTCTTCTGTTATAAATGGAAAATAAATACTAAAGTTTTGTAATAATTTATACAATAACATGTAAATTGTTTTTTGACCACTATAACGAGCTATTTCTCCAAATTCTTCAGGTCTATATAATCTGTGTTTAACTATTTCAATATAATTATCACAAAAATCCCAAAAGAATTTTTCTAAAGTATTTAATGCTAAACCAATTTCATAATTGTCTAAATACTTTATAAACATTTTCTCCATTGCTTGATATTTTGCTATAATCCATTTATCAATATACTCAAAATCGTTAAACTCTTTATTTTCAAAATCCATTAAATGCATTTCTATAAATTTAGAAACATTCCAAATTTTATTTATTAATTTTTTACCTCTTAAAAATGTTTCATCATTAAACAAAATATCAGTTCCTAATTTGCCGCTTCCAGCCCAATATCTTACAATATCTGCTCCATAGGTTTCTAATAAATCAAATGGTTCCATTTTTGAATTACATTTACTTTTAGATATTTTTTCGCCTTTATTTGCCATAACAAAACCAGATATCATGATATTGTTCCATGGTTTTTCTCCAAATTCATAATAACTTTTAACTATGCTATAAAAATCCCAAGTTCTGATAATATCATGTGCATTACATCTTAAACTCATAGGCTTTAATAAGTTTTCAAAATTATCTGTTTCTCCGTATCTCATATTTATAAGTGGAGTAATAGACGAAGTTTGCCAAGTGTCCATTATATCAGTTTCTGGAATAAATTCTTTGCATCCACACGATGGACAATTTGTAATATTAGGCTTATCTATTAACGGATTAATTGGTAATTGATTTTTACTTGATAAGATAATTTCTCCACAATTATTGCAATACCAAACAGGAAATGGAACGCCGAAATATCTTTGTCTTGAGATGCACCAATCCCACATTATATTTTCTACCCATTCATTATATCTTGCTTGCATATGTTTTGGATACCAATTAATTTCTTCGCCTATTTTCAAAAAATCTTCTTTATGATTCATAATATCAATAAACCATTGTTTCATTACAGAATATTCTACTTCTTTTCCACATCTTTCATGTACTTGAACTTCATGTTCTAATTCTTCTGTTTTAACTAAAAAACCTTTTGAATCTAAATCATTTATTATTTGTTTTCTAGCTTCCTTAATTGATAAACCACCATAATTACTTATTGAGTCAATTATGTGTCCATCATTTGTAAATATATTTTTAAGAGGTAGATTGTACTTCTTCCACCATTCTATATCTGTTTGATCTCCAAACGTGCAGCACATAACAACTCCTGTACCTTTTTCAATATCAACTTTTTCATCTGACATAATAGGAACATCAATATTTATTATTGGTATATGAGCTTGTTTTCCAATTAAATGTTTATGCTTGTCATCTAAAGGATTAACAAATATTGCTACAATGGCTGGCAATAACTCCGGTCTTGTTGTTGCAATAGTAAATTTTTCGTTATCGTCTTTAGTTTCAAAATTAATATAGTTGAAAATAGTTTTAATAGTCTTTGTCTCTAATTCAGCTTGTGCAATAGAAGTCAAACATTCATTACACCATAATGCTGGACTTTCTTTATGATAACATTTTCCCTTTTCTACTAAATCTATAAATGATAATTGACTTATTTTTGAACTGGAATCACTTACTGTTTTGTACGCATTATCTAGATTTGCACTAAACCCAGCTCTTTTAAATAAATTTTTAAAATTTTCTTCATATTTATCAGTAGTTTCATAACATAATTTTGAAAACAATTCTCTTCCTATTTCATGTGCTTTTTTTCCTTGTTCTTTTTCTACCAATCTTTCACTTGGAAGTCCGTTATCGTCAAATCCAAATGGGTAAAATACGTTATAACCTCTAAGTCTTTTATATCTAGCAATCATTTCAGCTTGTGAATATGAAAAAATATGTCCAATATGAATTTTCCCGTTAACTGTTGGAGGTGGTGTATCTATTGAATAAGTTTCTCTATAATCTGGATTAAACTCATATATTTTGTTTTCCTCCCAATAATTCATCCATTTTATTTCCTTTTCTTGTGTATTATATTTTTTATCTAACATTTTAATTCCTCTTTCCTTAATTTTATGGTTTAATTTAGTAAAATGTCAGACTCGCATATAATCCTTTTTAAATCTATATTTCATTTTAATCAACTCCTTTTAAAATAAAAAAAACAATTCATCCAAAAAGGACGAATTGCTCGTGATACCACCTTATTTCATTGTATTAATACAACCTCAACGTCTTAATGCGACGAACATCACAACTTACTGTAATTTCAGTCATGCAACTCCCAAGCTACCTTCAAATACTTTTCACTAAGAAAGGCTTTCAGTCGGTGACCTTTCATTCCTAATAGTTACTAATTATTTTACTCCTCTTGTTCTTCGTTTTTTTATATAGGTTGATTATATCACTTTCTCACAACTTTGTAAACTAAAGTATATTTTACTATTACTTAAAAAGGTAAATGCAACTTTATATAGTAATTTTTTAAAAGTTGCATT
>ERZ1673743.1112-NODE-1112-length-32131-cov-20.525533_pt1 | contig 32131 bp, 23 predicted proteins | sample MGYA00580197_ERZ1673743 | MGnify/ENA primary metagenome ERZ1673743 (study PRJEB41218, sample SAMN15661795) | gut metagenome | host: Homo sapiens | place: Canada: London | collected 2015-08-20/2019-03-30 | study: EMG produced TPA metagenomics assembly of...
CGGGCACGGATAGCAGAAGTAATTACCCACGCCATCAGCAACGCGCAGGCGAGACGCCTGCTCTCCAAGCGCAAAAAAAGCTGCGCGGGGCATCGCTCCGCGCAGCCGATTATGCTTTCAGAAAAAACTTTTGTTACTTTTTTATCTTCTGTTCTTCTGTCTTCATTTCACTACCACCTTGGTGGCCCGGTTGCCCTGGCGGCGGATATAGAGGCCGGGAGTCAGTTCGCCGTTGACGCGAACGCCCTGCAGGTTGAAGAACTCAACCTCTCCCTCCTGATCCACAGCTACGTCGGCCACACCGGAAGTCTGGGTCTTAGTGCCGCCCGGCTGGAAATCTTCATTCTGGATATCGTCGGCCAGAGACTGAGGTGCGGCAACATAGTTTTCGGTATCGTATTCGTCATCGGCGGCCATCAGTCGGATTCCCTGAGCGGCAGAATCTTTCTTGACAGCGAAGGGGAAGGAGATGCTGGCATCGAAAGTCGAGGGGTGAGTAAGATTTTCGAATTCCTCCTTGCCTTCAGTCCAGGTGGCTACATTGTTGAACTGGCAGGCAGCGCCATTGTGGCCCTCTTTCCAATATAGGCTGTTGGGATGCTCGGTAGCTACAGTCCAGTGGAGGTTGGAATTGTTGGTCTTTGGAGCCACGTAGTATATGGCGTGAACATTGCCGTCGTCGGCCTTTACATATTCAACCTGTTCTATGGCCGGTTCAACGTCGATTTCGGGCCATGCCACGTTGGCAACTTCGATTGTCTGGTCGCCTTTCGTAACGATGAACTTATTTTCTGTGCCCTGTTTGGGTGCGAAATGATCGATGGCTTCGGCAGCCGTACCAAGTACGTTGCCGTTGAGAACAACGTTGAATTTAGCAAGTTCTGCGGGGTCATTAATAGCGTTGCCGTTAAGCTTGATAGTCGGAGCGAAACTCAGTACGTTGGCGTTGCCATACTCGTAAGCGTACGGAGCCTCAACAGTTATTGCACCCTCGGCGGTATAGACCTTCTTGACCCAAACCAAAGTGATGCTAGAGAGATAGATTGCTCCGCTACGAGAACGAATCCCGATGAATTGATAATCATCTTGTGGTTCAAAACTTGTTGTGCCATTTTTTACAGAACCAATCTGTTTTACCGAGGAGTCATAAAGATCGTTTATTCCGAATGATTTATTCGATCCATAAATATCCAAAGTGCGATCCGAAGTTGTGTTCCACTCCAATTCAATTCTTTTCAACACATAACCTTCAAGATTTGTTTTTACAACAATTCCAGGTTTGCCATTAGAAGTGGAGTTATTGAGTTGGATTGAGCTATTACCACCAGCCATAAATCCATCATATTCAATTTTAGAAATCGTGGATGTGTATGAAACAGATTTATAAGTTGTGCCGCTGATATTAAAGCAATCAGATTTACTTGTTAGGATATCAGTAATTTCTTCAGGAGCATTAGGATCAATGACAGAGAGTTCGTATTCAGCGAATACGTCCTTATATGTGTCGTTGTTTGATATTTCAGCTTTGATTACTGTAAAGCCACCGGCAAGAATTTGAAGATTGTTGTTTTCATCAAACTTTGCAACTTTTTCATTGCTTGATGAGTAAACCACAGCTTCGGCTGCAGAAGAGGGTGTTACTGTTAATGTAGGAGCGGTGAATGTTTCCCCTATAATTGCAGATGCGGCTGACGAGTTCCAGGAAAGAGTTACTTCTTGACGGTTATCATCGGCTTTTGTGTATTCAACTGTGATAGATTTAACATAGACGGCTTTAGTTGTAATTGTATAATTTAAAACAACTTCGCCTTTTGCAGAACCGGTAAATTCTACGTCTGTTGCCGTTTTTGTTAATTTATAGCTGTTTGAAGTACCTTTTTTAAAACTCTCATTTCCAACATTTACGGAAAGAGAAGAATTTCCTGAAGAAGCACAACTCGTGTTCACCGTAACTTTTGTAATAGTACATTCAGACAGACCTGAAGATGTAACTGAAATTGACTTGCATGGAGCTTTTTCTGTGCCAAATTGACGGCCTTTTGTGGAATCAAAGTTTTGAATTGTTCCATTGCCTGTTAGGACGAACTTCCATGTAATATTGGAATCGTCAGAAGCCTGTGTGAATTCTTTACCACTCGAAGTTCCCGCATTAGTTAACGTCAGTGTGCTTATATCAGCGTATGTGTACAACATACAGCTGAGAAAAGCCAACAGAAGTAAAACTTTTTTCATACGATGATAGATTAGATTGATTGATTATTGATTGAGTTTATTTTTTGTTTTGGTTCTTCCCGTAAAGTAGCCGGCTAAAGTTGATTAGCTGTCCGTTGTTTTCTTGCCGCAAAGTTAGTCAATTTGTGCTGTCTGGGCTGTGTTTTATGGTTAATATGTGTTAAAACTATAAGTTAAATATATATTTCATCCCCAAAAATATAAAATATGCAGATATATGGGCGGAGCATGGAAAGCCTGCTCTCCGGACCTCCGCGGTACGTCGTGTGTCCATTCGGACGCGGACGCGCCGTGGCGCGTCCCGACCGGCGGTCGGGACGTGCCATTATGCATTCTCTATTCTCAATTCTCCTGGAGCAGGCGGGCGAGGTAAGGGGTGGGGCGCAGGCGGTAGGCGGCGGCGAGGTAGCGGCGGGCGTCGTCGGGGCGGCCCTGGAGGCGCGAGCAGTTGCCCAGGGCTATGAGGGCGTCGACGTTGTCGGGGTCGAGAGCGAGGATGCGCTGCCAGGTGTCGGCGGCTGCGGCGAGGTCGTCCTGCAGCAGGTAGCCGCGGGCGAGCAGGGCGAGGTAGTCGACGGAGTCGGGGAGGCCGTCGAGCATCGTGCGGGCGTAGCGGACCATCATCGGGCCGTCGGACCGCGAGGTGTAATAGGCGAGCAGCTCGTTGTCGAGCGGTCGGGCGAGCCAGGGCAGCTGGCTCTGGAGCCGCAGCAGGAAGCCGCCGTAGCCGTCGCCCGCGCCGACCGAATAGGAGGTGGCGCGGATGTCAGCGAGCAGGGGCGCGAAGGGAAGTCCGTGGCTCATGGCTTGCTCTACGAGGTCGGGTCCGGCTACGGTGTCGCCGGCGAGCTCGGCCGCGACGATGGCGCGGGCGTAGTAGTCGGGCCGGTCGGGGCGGCGGTCGATCAGTAGCTCATAAAGGGCCTGTGCGCTGGGCCACTCGGCGAAAGCGAACGAGCGCTCGGCGCGCTCGGCGGTCTGTGCCAGGCGGGCATCGGTGTCGGCGCCCGGCGCCTGAGCGGTGGCGGAGAGAGCCGCGGCGCCGAAGAGGGCGGCGGCAAGGAGAATGGCTGTGCGGCGGAAGACTTTCATGGGGGAGTCAGTATTTGAACGAGCTGCCGCCCAGGAACTCGCGCAGCACTGAGGTCGAGGGGATGCAGTGGATGTCGATGGGCAGGAAATAGCTCAGGAATTTGCGCAGGCGGTAGGCCTCGGAGTATTCGGGGACGTCGTGCGGCACGAGCTTCAGGATCGACTCGGCGTATTCCTTCATGACGCTGAGCTCGAAGAGGAGGGCGGAGTTGAACGTAGCGTCGGCGTTTTCCTGGTAGGGGAAAATCCACTTCTCCTCGCCGCGGCGCACGCTGGGCCAGCGGCGGATGGTCTCGACGGCCGAGGTGCCGCGGTACTTGTGGTCGCGTATGATGCGGCGCAGCAGGCGGTTGTCGGTGGTGGGGATCCAGTTGTGGTCGTCGATGGTGATGGTGGTCAAGGCCGACACGTAGAGGCGGTACTTCATGCGCTCCTCGATGTGGGCGGTGAGCTCGGGATTGAGGCCGTGGATGCCTTCGATCAGGAGGATGGAGTTGTCGTCGAGGCGCACGCGCTTGCCTCGGTAGGTGCGGCGGCCGAGCTCGAAGCTGTAGGTCGGTATCTCGACCTCGGCTCCGGCGAGTATGGCGTTGAGGTCGGCGTTGAACTGCTCCAGGTCGAGGGCGTAGAGCGACTCGTAGTCGTAGTCGCCGTCGGCGTCGCGGGGTGTCGACTCGCGGTTGACGAAGTAGTCGTCGAGCGAGATGAGCTGAGGCTTGAGCAGGTTGGTCATCAGCTGGATGGCCAGGCGCTTGGTGGTGGTGGTCTTGCCCGACGACGACGGGCCGGCGATGAGCACTATGCGTGCGCCGCCCTGTCGGTAGCGGCGGGTGATCTCGTCGCTGATGCGGGCCAGGGCCTTCTCGTGCAGGGCCTCGGACACGTTGATGAGGTCGGCCGAGCGGCGGTGTTCGACGTGCTCGTTGAGCTCGCCGACGTTGCGGACGCCGACGATGCGGTTGAAGTCGACATAGTCGGTGAAGGCGCGGTACATCTTCTCCTGGTCGATGTGTTCGGGTACGCGCTCAGGGTCGGCGCGGTCGAAGCCCACGAGCAGGAAGCCCTCCTTGAACGGGCGCAGCTCCCACACGCGCAGCATGCCGGTCGATGGGGCGAGCGTGCCGTAGTAGCTGTCGCAGATGCCGTCGAGGCGGTAGTAGGTGGTGTAGATCGAGTGCGAGGTCGACAGCAGGCGCACCTTGTCGTCGAGTCCCTGGCGGCGGAAGATCTCGATGACGTCGGAGGTTAGCTCCTCATGGCGTTCGAATGGCAGGTCGCGGCCGACGATGGCGCGCATCTCGGCGGCGATGGCTCCGACGAGCTGCGGGGTGACCTCGCCGGCGCCGCTCAGGCGGCAGTAGTAGCCGCGCGAGATGGAATGTTCGATGCTGAGCCGCGCGCCGGGCGCCACGCGCGTGACGGCGCGGTAGAGCACCATGCACAGCGAGCGGATGTAGGCGCGCTCGCCCGAGGGGTGCGTCACGGGCAGAAATTCGATGAGCTTCGGCTGGTAGAGGCTGAAGCACAGCGCCTCGTTCTTGTTGTTGACGCGGGCGGCGATGGGCGTGAATGGCAGGCTGAGGCGCTGCGAGAGTTCCAGCAGCGTCTCGCCGCCGCGCACGTCGACGTACTGTCCGGTATTTATGCAGAAAACCTGTAACACTGCAATTTAAAATTTAGAATTCATAATGCATAATTTTAATGCGCAATGCGGAATGCGCAATTCATAATGCATAATTAAGAATGCATAATGGGGCGAAGTTGTTCGCTTTGGCCCTGTGCGTAATTATGCATTATGCATTTTTAATTCTCAATTTTCTCAAAGGTATTTGTCGCCGTAGTTGACCTTGGCGTCGTTGACCATCTGCTTGATGCGCTGCTCGTTGGCCTTGGGGCAGATGAGCAGTACGTCGCCCGAGTCGGCCACGATGTAGTCGTGGAGGCCGTCGATGACGATGAGCTTGTCGGTGTCCTTGACGGCCAGGATGTTGCCCGACGAGCCGTACGACAGCACGCGGCAGCCCTGGGTGACGTTGCCGTCGCGGTTCTTGGGCGACATGTCGTAGAGGGCGCTCCAGGTGCCGAGGTCGTTCCAGCCGAAGGTGACGGTCTCGACGTAGACGTTCGAGGCCTTTTCCATGACGGCGTAGTCGATCGATATGCTCAGGCACGCTGGGAATGCCGAGGCGATGAAGGCGCGCTCGCGGGGCGTCCCGAAGTCGTCGCGGCCCTTCTCGAAGGCGGCGGCTATGTCGGGGGCGTTGTCGGCCAGCGCCTTGATGATGGCCGAGGCGCGCCACAGGAAGATGCCGCTGTTCCAGAAGAACTCGCCCGTGCGCAGGAATGTCTTGGCCAGCTCCAGGTCGGGCTTCTCGGTGAAGGTCTTCACCACGTGGATGTCGCCGCAGACTTCCGCGCCGACCTGTATGTAGCCGTAGCCGGTCTCGGGGCGCACGGGCTTGATGCCCAGGGTGAGCAGGGCGTCGTGGCTCTCGACGAAGTCGAATCCCTCGCGGACGGCGGCCTCGAACTGGGCCTCGCGGGTGATGAGGTGGTCGCTCGGAGTGACGATCATCGACGCCTCGGGGTCGCGCGCCGCGATGTGCCAGGCGGCCCAGGCGATGCACGGGGCGGTGTTGCGGCGTGCCGGCTCGGCCAGTATCTGGTCGTCGGCCAGCTCGGGCAGCTGCTCGCGTACCTTGGCGGCATACTGCTCGTTGGTGAGGATGATGACGTTCTCGGGCGGCACGACCGACAGGATGCGGTCGTAGCTCATCTGCAGCAGCGACCGGCCCGTGCCGAGGAAGTCGAGAAACTGTTTGGGGTTGCCGGTGCGGCTGTAGGGCCAGAAGCGGCTGCCGATGCCGCCGCACATGATGACGCAATATCTGTGTGACTTTTCCATGGTTCCTTTTATTGACGGTGGTTGTGTGTCATTTTTTACTTTAGAGTCCGCTAATTTAGCCGAAATTTTGTTACCGCCCAAAAAAAGCGCGTATTTTTCGCCGCCGCGGACTCAAAAAATGACAAAAAAGCCAACTGACACAATAATATAACGCAAACGGCGTTATAGAAGTTACCAATCATAGATACATGTCACACCTCAGAAATATCATCTCTCCAATGAAGATAGCGGCGTTGCTGCTGCTTGTGGCCGCGGCGCTGCCGGCCCGGGCGTTCAGCCCCGACACCTACGCGCAGCAGTCCGTCCTGGCCGAAGGCCGCTGGGTGCGCGTGCGCGTCAGCAGCAGCGGCCTCCACATTCTGCGCCCGGCCGCCCTGCGCGCCATGGGCTTCAGCGACCCCTCGCGCGTGCGCATATACGGCTACGGCGGCGCCCGCATCGACGACCGGCTCACCGCCGCCGGCTACATCGACGACCTGCCCCGGACGCCCCAGCAGCTCACCGACGCCGGCATAGTCTTCTACGCCCAGGGCCCCGACGTGTGGGAGCGCTCGGCCACATCGGTCAACTACCACAAGGTCCTGAACCCCTACTCGGAGTTCGGCTACTACTATCTGACCGAGAGCGACTCCGCGGCCGCCGCCGTGGACACCCCCACAGGCATCCCCGGCGCCGGCCAGCAGACCGCCGTCACCACCGCCCGCGGCCGCGTCCACTACGAGAAGGAGCTCGCCCAGGCCACCGAGGCGGGCCCGCTGATGGTCGGCGAGGATTTCCGCTTCACCTCCGCGCGCACCTTCGATCTCGCCACCCCGGGCCGCGTCGCCGGCAACCCCGTGTGGCTCGAATGCCAGTTCGTGGCCGCCCACGTAGGCGTGGCCTCGCGCCTCGACTTCGCCGTCAACGGCGAGGCGCTCGACTACATGTCGACCGACCGCATCTCGGCCACCAGCGACAACCACTACGTGCACGCCTCCATCGGTGTCACGCGCCACACGTTCACCCCTGCCAACGACATCAATCCGTCGCTGTCGGTCACCGTCCGCCACTCGTGCGACGGCATCGTCACCCGGGCCAACCTCGACTATCTCACCCTCAACTACGACATCAGTCTCGAGATGCCCGCCGCCGGCAGCCTCGAGTTCTGGTCCAACGCCCGCGCCCTGTCGCTGGGCGGCGTCACCGCCGACACATACATCTGGGACGTCACCGACCCGACGCGTCAGCTGCGCGTCGACTGCGCCGCCGAGGGCGGCCGCGCCGTGTGGCAGCCATCATACACCCAGATGCGCTCCTATGTGGCCTGGCGCCCCGGAGCCACCCTGCCCGAACCCGTCTATGACGGCCGCGTCGCCAACCAGAACCTCCACGCCGACGGCGGCGACACCGACATGGTCATCTTCACCACCTCGGCCCTGGCCGCCCAGGCGCGCCGCATCGCCGCCCTGCACGCCGACATCGACACCCTCCGCGTGAGCGTGGTCGACGTGGCTCAGGTCTACCACGAATTCTCGTCAGGCTCGCCCGACGTGTCGGCCCTGCGCAAGTACCTCAAGATGCTCTACGACCGCGGCGCGCAGTCGGGCCACACGCTCAAGTACGCCCTGCTGCTCGGCCGCACCACCCTCGACCACCGCGCCGTGCTCGCCTCGACGCGCTCGCTCGGCTACCAGACCATGCCCTCGTGGGTCAACCGCGTGGCGCGCGAGTCGATGTCGGACAACGACGGACTGTCGACCGACGATTTCATCGCCATGCTGGGCGACAACTCCGGCTCCGACCTCGGCCTCGACGATCTCTCGATTGCCGTCGGCCGCATCCCGATGGTCTCCGACGCCGACGGCGCCGAGATCGTCGACAAGCTCATCCAGTACACCGCCTCGTCGAAGCGAACCAACTGGAAGAACCGCATCCTCGTCCTGGCCGACGACGAGGACCAGGGCGTGCACCTGCGCCAGGCCGAGTCCATGGCCCGCCTCTTCGCCGCCACTCCCGCCCAGCAGCATCTGATCGACCGCGTCTACCTCGACGCCTACACCAAGAGCAACGGCGTATACCCCGAGGCGCGCACGCAGATGTTCCGCGCCCTCGACGAGGGAGTCGCCTGGTGGTTCTACACCGGCCACGCCAACAACCACGCCTGGACCGCCGACGGCCAGCTCACCTTCACCGACATCAACAACATGTATCTGCGCAACCTGCCCTTCCTCGTGGCCTCGACCTGCGACTTCCTGCGCTGGGACTCCGAGACCACCAGCGGCGGCGAGATCATGTACAAGGAGCGCTACGGCGGTGTCGTAGGCATGATCAGCGCCACTCGCCCCGTCTACATCTCCGACAACGGCTACTTCCTCGACGCCCTGGGCCGCAACACCCTGCTGCGCGACGACGGCGGCCGCCTGCCCACGCCCGGCGAGGTCTACCGCCGCGCCAAGAACAATATCCTCAACAGCCAGGGCCTCCACCGCAGCAACTCCAACCGCCTGCGCTTCGTCTTCATGGGCGATCCGGCCGTGCCCGTCGTCACGCCCGACAACATCGTCGAGCTCCTGACCATCAACGGCCGCGAGGTCGACCTTGACGATCAGCTCACCCTCGCCGCCATGGCCGACGTCGAGATCACCGGCCGCGTCACCGATCCCCGCGGCGAGCTGCTGAGCGACTTCGACGGCACCGTCTACATCGACCTCTACGACGCCCTGACCTCCGTCACCACCTTCGGCAACGGCAACGGCAAGGTCGAGGTCTTCGACCGTCGCGGCGACAAGCTCTTCGCCGGCTCCGCCGCCGTCCGCGGCGGCCTCTTCACGGCCCGCATCGCCATGCCATCGATGGTGGCCGACAACTTCCGCCCCGCCACCCTGTCGATGTACGCCGCCGCCTCCGGCTCGGCCGCCGAGGCCGTCGGCACCAACAGCGACTTCTACGTCTTCGGCTTCGAGGAACCCGCCGTGCCCGACACGGTGCCCCCGGTCATCGAGGCCGCGTACCTCAACCACGACGGCTTCACCGACGGCGCCCGCGTCAACCCGGCCCCCATGCTCATCGCCTCCGTGCGCGATAATGTCGGCATCAACCTCTCCGTCGCCGGCGTCGGCCACCAGATGTCCGTCATGCTCGACGGCAACCGCCCGTTCACCGACGTAGCCTCGTTCTACACCCCCGCGGCCGACGGCTCGCCCTCGGGCACCATCAACTATCCGCTCGAAAACCTCGCCGAAGGCGCCCATACGCTCACCCTGCGCGTGTTCGACACCTCGGGCAACGCCGCCACCCGCTCGCTCGACTTCGTGGTCGACGCCGCCGTCGCCCCGCAGATCTTCGACGTCTTCACCGACGCGTCGCCCGCCGTCGGCAGCGCCTCGTTCTATGTGCGCCACGACCGTCCCGAGACCATCCTCTCCGTCACCGTCACCGTCTACGACCTGCTCGGACATCCCGTGTGGTCAGGCACCACCCGCGGCCTGAGCGACAGCGACGTCTCCGCGCCCGTCGTCTGGGACCTCACCGACAGCGCCGGCCGCCGCGTCAACCGCGGCATCTACCTCTACCGCGCCTCCGTCACCACCGACAACGCCCACTACGAGACCGCCTCGCGCCGCATCGCCGTCACCGGCCTCTGACCCTGGAGTGCTATGGAGAGCAGGCTTTTAGCCTGCGATACTCCTGATAGCCGGGGTAATTACTTCCGTCGCGTGTAACGCGCAGGCTAAAAGCCTGCTTTCCATATCACCTGCTTCCCATAACAGAACAGGGGGCGGCCCGTGATGGACCGCCCCCTGCCTGGGATTGAAGTTACCTCTGCGGGGATGTCGTCGCGACTGCCCGCAGCGTCGGTTAAGTTAGATAAACGAAATTTTCTGTTATTTCTTCTGCGAGATGATGACCACGCGGCTCAGGGCCGGATCGTCGAGGAACATGGCGCCCACGCCGCCGTTCCACTTCACGTCGAAGCGGTCGGCCGGGATGCCGAATTCGTTGACGAGGTACGAGCGGACGTTCTGCGCGCGCTCGCGGCTGAGGGTCTCGTTGACCTCCGGCGTGCCCGTGGCGCTGTCGGCGTAGCCGCGGATGCAGAATACGGTGTTGTCCGGAGTCGACTTGATCATGTTGGCCACCTGCTCGAGCTGGGCGCGGTCGGCGTTCGACAGGGCGCTGACGTTGATCGGGAAGTAGATCAGGTATACGCCGTTGGCGTTGACCACCGTGTTGTGCTGCACGGTGCGGCCGGCCATTTCGGCCTCCAGGGCCTCGTTCTTGGCGATGAGGTCCTTGATCTGGGCGCGCAGGTCGTTGACGGCCGAGTTGTCGTAGCGGGTCTGGTACTCGGTGACGCGGGTCGTGCGCGATTTCCAGCCCTGCTCGCCGAAGCGGTATGTGAGGCCGGCGGTGACGCTCACGAGACCGTCGAAGTTGCGGCGGCCGCGCTCGCCGTCGAATTCATCGTCGGTGATGGTGGCGCGGATGTCGAGGTTGATATCCAGAGCCTTGGTGATGTGGAACATGTTCATCACGCCCACGTTGCCGATCACCGAGTTCTGGGTCGGATCGCTGTATACGTGTCCCCAGCCCACGCCCAGGTAGGGGGCGCAGCCGTAGACGCGGTCGATGTCGTAGCCGCCGATGATGTTGGTCAGGTCGAACATCACGTCGGCGTGGAGGGTCAGGAAGTCGAACTTCGACTCCATCAGGTAGCCGTACTCGCCGGTGAACTTGCCCGGCACGGGCTTGCCGGTGTTGTAGACGCCGCCCTTGCCGTCGGTGTTCCACGTCTGGGTGGCGCCTTTGGCGTAGAGGCCGCTGTACATCAGGCGGGCGCCGATGAAGGGCGAGAACCACTTGCCGATGGCGAAGTCGAGGGCCGGCGATATGCGGTCGCCGAATTTGGCCTGGCGGTCGTGGTCGCCGAAGAAGATCTGCGGGCCGGCGCCGATGCTTACGAACCAGTTGCTGCGGAAATCGGGCGTGGTGCGGGTGACGGTCTCCATGACGATCTCCTCCGTCGTCTGCACGGCCTCCTGGGCCGAGACGCCCAGGGCGGCCACAGCCGCCACAGCAGTCATAAGATACTTTTTCATTAGTCTGAAAGTTTGTTAATTGAATTATTTTTTAAGGTTTTTATGTCAGATACCTGCGCTATGGAGAGCAGGCTTTCCAGCCTGCGGCCCTGGAGAGCAGGGTTCTCTGCTTTGCAGAGCGACTTCGTCGATTGCCAGCCTGCTTTCCATAGCTTTTACTGCTTCGTGAGGCGGATGATGTAGGTGGCGTGGGCTGCGAGGGTACCGGTCAGCGACGAGGCGCCCGTCAGGGTGCCGGCGTCCGAGCGGGCCAGCAGGTTGCGCACCGTGTAGGTGGCCGCCGGGTCGAGGGCTTCGAAGTCGGCAGCGTTGACGGTGTACGAGCCCTGGCTGTCGCCGAGGTTCACCACGGCGATGGCCACGCCGCCGTCGGCGAGATCCTTCATGTAGTAGTCGAGATCGCCGTCGGTCTTGACCCATTCGGCGCCCTGGCCCATCGGATCCTGATTGATGGCGATGAGTTCCTCATTCTTCAGCAGGGCTGCGTCGTGGGCGTTGATTGACGTGCTGCGCACGTCGAGAGTCAGCAGCAGCGGCGAGCCGTACATGCACCACATGGCGAACTCGGTCTCATACTCGGCGTCGGACATGCCGGCGGAACTATACAGCAGGTCGTTCGACGAGGTGCCTCCGCCGCGGATGCCTACAACGAGCATATCTGCGTCGTTGTAGCGGTTGATGCCGACGTAAGGCCACAGGTTGCGCATCAGGTCGATAGTGTTCTTGAGGCCGATGCCGGCGCCGTCGCTGTTCACCGAATTGGTGTTAGGAGCAGGTTTTTTAATAAAAGTTCCGGTTGTGCCATATTGTCCCATCCAGCCGTCGCGGTGGTCGTAGCTCATGCGCCACGACGAGGCGCCGGCTTCGGCTCCCCACTTCCAGGGGTCGTGGATGCCCCACTCGCACATCGACAGCATGACCTTGCCGCCGGCGGCCTTGAATCCGTCGCCCATGCGGCCGTAGAGCTCGCGGGCCAGAGTATAGCTGCTCGGATCGAGCGTGCCTAAGTCGCCCGTGTCGCCGTGACCAACCCAGAACCAGTCCTCCTTGAGCTTGTCGAAGCCCCATTCGGTGAATGCAGCGGCGATCTGGCTCTCGTAGCCGTAGGCGCCGAGCAGTGTGCCGCCGCCCTGAGAGCCGCTGGCGCAGGTCAGGTAACCGGCGTCGGAGTAGATGCCGGCCTTGAGGCCCTTGGAGTGGATATAGCCGGTGACGTACTTGAGTCCGTTGGGGAATTTTGTGGTGTTGACGTTCGGCACTTTGTTGGCGTCACGCGAGCCGTCGGTCATCTGCCAGCAGTCGTCGATGCCGAGGCAGGTGTAGCCGGCGTCGGCCCAGCCGTTGGCCACGAGGGCGTCGGCCACGGCCAGTATCGAAGCCTGGTCTATCTTGGTCTCGAGCACGTTCCACGACTGCCAGCCCATGTGCGGGGTGGGCTGGTGCAGGTTGTCGCTGACGGTCAGGTGGATGCCTTCCTTGTAGGTCGTGCCGTCGAGCTCGAACTCAACCGAGTAGGTGTACTCGCCGGCTGCGGGGGCCGTGCCGCGCACGAGGCAGCGCTCGGCATCCCACTCGAGGCCCTCAGGCAGGTTGTAGACGCGCTTGATACCCGTCTTTACCGGCACGACCGCGTGGGCCGATTGCGACGTGCTCTGCGGCACGCGGATCTTGTGCATGAACGGCTGGCCGGGCACGGCGAACACGGTGTTGGCGCAGGCCAGGCGGCTTTCGAGGCCCGGCACCCACGCCGCGTTTTCCTCACGGCCGTCGGGGTTGTCCTCGATGGTCCAGATTCCGGCGAAGCGGCTCAGCTCCAGCGGTATCGTGTAGTAGTAGCCGGCCTCGAACGCGTCGAGCTTGCACTTCTGGCTGAAGCGGATGATGTGGAGGTCGGTGGTGATGACGATGTCGATGTTCTTGCCCAGCAGACCGCCGCAGGGAGCGACGTTCATGTAGCCGTGGAACGTCTTCGTCGTCAGCGCGGGAGTGTCCGACCACTCCATCGTGACGCAGTCGGCGCCTGCAGTCTCGGCCAGCGTGCATGCGTCCTTGGTGAGGTCGTAGCGGAAATCGCCGCCGAGCCGCGCGCCCTCTACCGTGAGAGACACATTCAGAAGCTTCTCGCCGACTACATCGGTGCCGGCTGCGTTGACGTCGAACTTAAGGAACGGGAAAATATGGCGGAAGGTGAATTCAGCCGACGATCCCGACTTGGGCGTGCCGACCTTCCAGTCGCCCTCAAGCTCACGGGTTGCTGTGGAGTAGTGCTGAGTCAGAGGCAGGGTGCCCGTCAGCGACGCCGGATCGTTGCTTGCGGCGGGATTGTAGGGGTAGTAGGCGTAGAGCGGCGTTTCGCCGTCTTTCAGATTGCCTGCAAAGGAGGTGCGGTCGGTTTCGTATTTGCTTTGGTTGTCGAAGCCGACATTGCCCGACCCCTTGTCGCCGTAGACGCCGATCTTGTCGTTGGGCAGCCAGTTGACTCCGATCTGGCCCGAAGTGTACTCGGTGGGATCGACGGCGGTTCGTGAGCCCGTCGCGCCGACGCCTTCGGGGGCGATCGTCGTGACCTCGATCACGGTATTGCACTTGCCGGAGTTCGGAGTTTCGATCTCATCGGCTGAGCAACCCGATAGGGCGAGGAGTGCAACCGGAATTGCAGAGACGGAAAGAAGCTTTGAAATGATGTGTCTCATGATATGAATATAAAGAGATTGATTTTAAGTTTGAAGGACAGTCTCCGTGGGGGCTGAGGCCCGGGGAGACCCAGGGGCGCAAAATTCAGAAAGCAAAGGAATACAGCGGCTGAAAAAGAAGTGAATGCGGCGGCAGGGCCATCGGCGGCCCCGCCGCCACATTATGAAGAGATTTCAGCGCATGAAAGCATTAGGATCAGAACGGGCTACCGCCGGGTTTGGTACCCTGTGTGTCGCCTGTCGGAGCGGCCGCCGGGGTGATGGTGGCGCTGCGGTCGCGCTCAAGTATGAAGCCCGACTTGGTGTTCTGATTGATCACACGTTCCATACATTTTTGTGTGGAAGTGGTTCCGCTGGTGAAATGGTCGGTGACGTCGTTGAAGAGCACCCACCCGAGAGGATAGTTTTCGCCGACCTGACTTGCTGATTCGCTCTGTGTGTACCAGTGCGGATTGAGGTCATTCTTCACACTTTCACCGTAGTTTGAGCCGGCACCACCCACATAGGTCATAAAAAATTTGTTATAATACGTTCCGGTATAATTTAGTTTTATTGCCGCCAGCATATCCGTTATATTTGTTTGACACTGGGATATATTTGATCCGGCAGAAGCCTCTTCGTTATAAATATACCACATTCCCTGGGCTAATTCTGAAACGTCTGTTGGCCGAGGGGCATTAAGATTCCCAGTATTAAGAGTGCTGGCATTTGAAGCCCATAATTTAGCAGCCTCAACAGCAATACCGGGTGTGGTCTGATGTATTACAGCCCTGTTATAACCCCATCCATGGGATGCTCCATCAAATGTGAATGTACCTATTTGACCGAAAGTCAGGGGGGAATAATATACGTGATCTGCAGCGTATGCATTCCACAAGTTAAACAGCGCTTTAGTCTGCTCGGTGCCGCTTATTGCAAGTTCACTCCAGACTGTCTGTAAGCTTGTCAAGGCATTGTTAGTCGTGGACGCAACTGTCAATCCTGTATTATAGGGAATATCTCGTCCGTTCAATTGTAGTTTAAGTATAATCTTGCCACGGACGTCGGCGAGTGTAGTCGTGGGTGTGATATTGGGTGCAAGGATATTGCGATTCTGGAGTTCGGCGCTCACATCCTGAAATCGTTCATAAACTTGACTTAATGAATAACTTGTGCCGTTCATAGAATAGTCGGAAAGCATCAATATGCAGAAGCCGTGGCTGTGCGATCGTTGCATTTCCTGCTGAAGACGTTCACAAGCATGCATAAGACTTATGCCTGTCGAGTTGCCATTAGAGGTTGTAAGCACAAACTGACCTTCTTTATGATCAATAGGAGATTCACCGGGAATCATCCAGAAGTGTCCCTGGAAAATTCGGCTGCCGGCGGCGAACTGCTGGTCAAGCGTACCTAACTGGGTGCACTGCGTCTCATTGCCGCTTGCCATGTAGCCCTTGATGTTGAATGCAAGGGCCGAGCCGGGAATAGACAGCTCGCTGATATAAATGCGGGGATCGAGCTGCGACATCCAGCGTGAATAATCAAGTTTGTACCCGTCAGCCTTTAAGGGCGGCAGTTCTACAGGATTGATCTGACCTGCTCCAAGGTGTGTAGTTGCGAGAGATTTTGTCCATATCTTGGAATCGACAGTGGTAACCTGAACTTTGAGATTAAGATTCGAAACATCAGTATAAGGAAGCATGCTGATTTTTAAATTCAGCTTCTGACCATGGCGCAGCGGCACACCTACATAGTTGCCTTGTGAATCCAGGCCCATGGTGCGGACGGTAATCGAGTTTGTGCCGTTAGCGACCGGGTCGGTGTCGAGCGGTTTGACAGTTCCGTTTGCAAAGTCATATTCGAATTCGCCGCAGATCTGTTTGTCGGATACGAGCGCTACAGAGGTAACATAATATGCGAGCAGGTTGCCTGCTTCCGGGCCATTGACCGTTACGTCAATTACGGTGGAAAGCGGCTCGAACTTCAGACCGACAGCATCGGTGGTCGGTTCGAGGTCGGCCGTCTTGGCAACCATCATGACGCACGACATATCGGGATTGGTCTCAAATTGGTGGCCATCTGTGGAATTTACGTCAAGTTTGTAGTCGAAAGTGATGGTCTGGTCGGCGGGCAGAGTGGCCGAGACGGTGTTGGTGCCCGTAACGTTGATGTTGAAATTCTCGTTGCCGGGATAGAAGCCGTAGAACGGAGTGGCTTCCGTGCCCCACTGCACGCCTGTGGTGCCGATCTTGACTACGGGAGCGGGTGCCGTGCGGTCGTCGGCGTTGGGATGAACGGTATAGTAGCACTGGTTGCGACCGGTGAGAGCTTTGGGAGCGTAGATGAAAATTTTGTCAAACCCCTTCGATTCCTCATTCCAGTAGATGGGGAATGCGTTGCCATTCTGCTCGCCGTAGTAGGTACGCGAGCGGGGATTTTCGAGCGCGGCGCCGAAGTTTACCTCAGCGCCTTTTTCGGCAGGATTGCTTTTGACGATCTCGTCGTCGCTGCACGAGGCGAGAGCCACAGCAAAGGAAAGCCCGAGAAAAGCGTAAAGCTTCTTGTTTTTCATAATTATGTCGTTTAGTCGTTGTTTAATTTACCGGATCCCAGCTGTCGGAACCGAAGCTGTTGTCGTCTTTGAAAGCGGTGTTTACCTCTTGCGGGCTGATGGTGGCGCCGTTAGGCGATTCAGCGGTCATGTCAGGAGAACCCACGCATATCGGGCTTTCGAGCTCGACATGCGTAACGGCTGTCGCCGGCCGTTCATAAGTCTTTTTCATTTTCATAATTTGTTTGAATGGTTTATTTAGTTTGTTTTTGTTTGTCAGAAGAGGCGGCGGCGGGGCTTGCGGGCGCGGTGTTTGTGGCCCCGGCCGTAGCCGTAGCCGTACGATCCGTAGCCGTAGCCATAACCGTAGCCGTATGAGTAGCCGTATCCGTAGCCGCCGTGGAGGTCGACGCCGTTGAGGATGATGGCGACGGAGCCGAGGGTGCCGTCGTCGCAGAGGGTCTGGATGTCGGGGAGCTGACGGCGGTCGAGCGAGCCGACGCGGACGATGAACAGCGTCAGGTCGACGACGCGGCTGGTGACGGAGGCGTCGGCGAGGATTCCTACGGGCACGGAGTCGGCGAATATGTAGTCGTAGCGGCCGCGCAGGGTGGCGAAGAGCTCGTCGAGACGCGGGCTGCCGAGGAGTTCGACGGGGTTGGGCGGCACGATGCCCGAGGGAATGATGTCGGGCTGTCCGTCGCGGCTGACGATGATGTCGTCGGCGGTGACGGTGTCGTCGAAGAGGTAGTTGGTGAGGCCGGCGCGGTCGTGGCGCAGGCCGGCGCGGTGGGTGAGGGTGCCCTTGCGGATGTCCATGTCGACCAGAAGCACCTTCTTGCCGGCGGCCATGAGGGCGTCGGCGATGTTGGTGACGGTGAAGGTCTTGCCGGCGCCCTCGCGCAGGGAGGTGGTCATGATGACCTTGGGCTGGCGGCCGGCGGCGCGGCCCATCATGTTCATGTTGGCGATGACCATGCGGAAGGCGTCGTCGGTGACGCCCTTCATCATCGACTTGCGGTGCTCGAAGGCCTTGCGGGTGCGCAGCAGGGGCCGCTTGCGGTCGAGGCTGCTGTTGAGGGGCACCTCGCCCAGGAAGGGGATGGAGACGGCGTCCTTGATGTCGCGGCGACCGCGCACGCGGGTGTTCATGAAGGCCGAGAGCAGGATGACGATGGTGGGGAAGAAGAGGCCGGCGAGGAAGCCTAAGAGCATGATGCGCCGGCGGTCGGGCGATATGAGGGTGCAGCTGCCGTCGGGGCCCTCGATCATGCGGGCGTTGTTGTCGGCCATGGCCTGGGTGAGGGCGTTCTCCTCGCGGCGGTTGAGCAGGAAGAGGTAGAGCGACTCCTTGATCTTCTGCTGGCGCTCGATCGAGAGGATCTCGCGCTCCTTGCGGGGAATGGATGCGATGCGCGACTCGGCGGCGCCCTCGTAGCCGCGGGCGTCGCGGCGCTTGACTTCGATCGACACGATGATGTTGTCGATGCCGCTCAGGATGTTGGAGCGGAGCTGGGCCAGGGTCGACGAGAGTTCCTGTATGACGGGGTTGGCCTCGGAGCTCTCGTCCTTGAGGCGGTCGCGCTGGAGCTTGATGGAGTTGTACTGCGAGATCTGGCTTTCGATGGCCTGGTCGTTGATGCCGAGGTTGGTGGGGATGAGGTCGTTGGCCCGGGCGGGGTCGGTGAGGTATTCCTTGATGAACATGGCGATGCGCAGCTGGGTGTCGTACTGGAGGGCGTCGGCGCTGTATCGGGCCGACTCGCCCATGTAGCGCGATGTCATGGAGCCGATGTCGACGACCTGGTTGTCGCGGCGGTACGACTCGAGCTCGTTCTCGACGCCGCCGAGCTCGCGGCCGATGATCTGGAGGCGCTCGTCGATGAAGTTGGCGGTGTTGATGGCGACCTGGTTCTTGTCGTTGATGGACTCTTCGTTGTAGACCTGGATGATGGCGTTGAGCAGGGCTACGTCGAGTTCAGCGGATCCGGATGTGACGGCAATGTTGATGATGGTGCCGTCTTTCTCCTCCTGGCGGATGCCGAGGTTGGCGGCGATGCGGTTGACGGCGGCGATCTCGGGCTCCTTGACCACGTCGATGGCCTTGCCGAACCAGGCGGGCGACATGTCGGCGGTGGCGCGGACGGTGACGAGGCGGCCGCGTACGGTGTAGATCTTGCCGTTGGTGAGGGTGGCTGTGCGCTCGTCGCCGCCGCCGTCGCGGACGATCAGGCGGGTGGTGGCGGAGTCGAGGGGCACCAGGGTGAAGGCCATCGACTCGCGGGGCTGCATGTCGGGGAAGGTGACCTCGACGGGTGTGCGGCCGTAGATGTTGACGTCGCGCAGGCCGGCGCGGGTGGTGTAGACGACGTCGGCGCGGGTGCGGGCCACGACTTCCTGGAGCAGCCGCTTCGACTGCAGCTGCAGGATCTCGTTGGTGACGTTGACGCGGTTGATGGAATTCTCGTAGCGCTCGAAGCCGCCGGTCGAGGTCTTGTTGGACGGGTCCTTGATGATCACTTTGGTCTGGGCGTAGTAGACCAGGGGCGCGGTGGCCGAGCGGTACCACGAGAAAGCGAGGCACACGACCAGGGCGAGCACGTACCAGGGCCACTTCGACAGCAGGTAGAGGAGGATGTCGGAGAGGTTGGGGCCTTTCGACTGGGTTGTTTTGTTGTCAGCTGACATGTTGTTATGACTGGTTTATTGTTTGCGTGGATACAGGTGGCGCCGGAGCCGGATCACTGGCGGGTGACCCAGATGACGGAGGTGGTGGCGGTGACGACCGACAGAGCGACGGTGAGCCACTGCAGGGCGTTGGCCTTCTCCTCGCTCTTGGGCTTACGGGGCCTGACGTAGACGATGTCGTTCTGCGCCAGGTAGTAGGCGGGCGAGTTGAAGATGTCGGAGTTGCGGATGTCGACCGTGTAGACCTGGCGGGTGCTGCCCTCTTCGCGGATGACGGCTATCTTGCCCAGATCGGCGTTCGGGGCAAGGTCGCCGGCCTGCGCGAGGGCCTCGAGCAGGGTGATTCGGTCGCCGTTGGCGGTGTAGGTGCCGTTGGAATTGGCGGCGCCTAACACAGTATAACGGAAATTCCGGAATTCTATTGTGACGATGGGGTCCTTGATGTAATTTCCGTCGATGATTTTCTGGCGGATGAGGTCGGAAGCCTCGGGGATGGTGAGGCCGGCGACGTAGAGCTTGCCCAGGACGGGGAAGTTGATGTCGCCGTCGTTGTCGACGCGGTAGTACTGGCCGGCGTCGCGGCGGCCGGAGGTGGTGGCCTGTCCGGCGTCGGTGATGCCGTAGGTGCCGGGCGACACGTTGAAGGGCACGGCCAGTTCGGGGTTCTTGCAGCTGACGGTGATCTCGAGGCGGTCGTCGCGCTGGATGCGGGGACGGTAGCGTTGGGTGATGGCGTAGCCCTGCTCGTCGGTCATGTCGGCGAGATAAAGATAGTCTTTCTGTGATTTGCATGCGCCGGCGCCGAGCAGCAGCACGGCGGCGATGGCGGTCAAAAGCGGTTTCTTGAGCTTCATGTCGTTTATCATTATGGAGCGGAGGCGTCCCGCCTCCGTATTAAATATTCGGTGGTAATTTTCCCGTCAGGGAGGCGTGGCACAGGCGGGCGGCGGCCGTGTCGGGGAGGCATTCGAGCACCCCGACGGGGACGGCCCCCGTCAGGTCGAGGGCGGCCGCGGCGGCCGCGGAGTAGAGGGCGCGGTCGGCGGTCATCACCGACATGCCCGGGATGAAGGCCACGAAGGCTTCGACGCCGCCGAGGGGCCTGAAGGCGTTGGCCGGAGCCTGGCGCAGGCGCACCAGGCCGCCCAGTGGCAGGCTGACGCTGCGCCAGCAGGGGGTCTTGCCGCTCCAGGGGGTGCCGCAGACGGCGTAGCCGGCGGCGGTACGCCGGATCATGGGGCAGTCGTCGTTGATGAGTTCGGCGCCGGCGAAGGTGTCGAGCCACAGGCGCGAGTGGGTACTCTTGCCGGTGCCGCTGCGGCCCATGAAGAGGTAGGCCTTGCCGCCGAGGCCCACGGCGGAGGCGTGGACTATGAAGTCGCCGGCGGCGGCGATATGCTGTGAGAAGAAGATGCGGGCCATGGAGTCGATGACGAAGTCGGCGAAGGGGTCGGCGCCCCGGAGGCTGACGGTGGCCGAGCGCAAGGCGCGGTCCATGGTCATCAGGCGCGGCTGCTCGCCGGGCTGCGGGGTGAGGACGATGGTCCAGCCGTCGGCGTCGGCGTGGATGGCGGCGCGGCCGAGGTCGTTGACCGACTCGGACAGCGGCGGCGTGGCGGGTACGCGGGGCGCTGCGGCGGTGTATTCGACCGTCAGGCGGGCGTCGGCGTCGCCGGCGTCGGGGCGCAGGAAGGGCCGGAAGTTGGCCGGCACGGTGGCCGGGGTCCATGGCGCGCCGGCGATGAGCAGGCGGCGGCCGCCGATTTCGAAGATGCAGTCCATGGCTGACGGGGGGCCGGAGTTTTATTTCAGTTGGCCGCCGGTGAGGCGGACGATGTTCCAGAAAGCTTCGGCAGGAGCGATGCTCAGGGCCATGCGGCTGCGGCGCAGCAGCATGGCTACGGTGTGGAGCTTGCCGCCGGCGCGGCGTGCGGAGCCGGCGTGTCGGTGAAGCCCGAAGTTGCCGCCCTCCGCGACGATTTTCATCAGGGCTCCGACGGGCAGCGGTCGGCGGCCAGCGTAGCCCGAGGGGGGCAGGACGCCGGCGTCGGCGCCGAGGTAGCTGACGGCGAAGGCGTTGAGCAGGGCGGTCCAGCGCGCGATGCCGAGGTCGGCGCAGGCGCGGGCGAATTCGTTGCGGCTGTAGCGGCCCGCGAGCGCGGCGGATGCGAGCATGTAGTCGCAGATCTGGCGCAGGCCGATGCCGGTGCCGAAGGCGTGGCGCATGATGTGGACGTCGATGAGCAGCAGTTCGAGCAGGGGCGACGGCGAGGGCAGATCGCCGCGGCCGGTGCTGCCGGCGTAGCTCCAGACCAGCGCCTCGAGGCGGCGGCGCGCCCGCGGGGCCGAAAGGTTGATCAGGCGGGGGTGGAGCTCGACGGTGAAGCCGTGGCTGACGAACGAGCGGCTGCCGTCGGGGTGAGTCTTGTCCGGGGCGCCGGAGCGGCGGACGATGTCAAGGGCGGCGCCCATCTCACGGGGCCCGAACCACAGATCGATGTCGCCGCACTCTCGGAGCTCGGGCGCCGGGTAGTAGCGTGCCACCGACAGGCCCTTCTGCACCACCGGATGGAGGCGCGCCGAGCGGAAGGAGGCCACGAGCGAGCCGACGGCGGCGCCCATGCGGCTGTTGGCGGTCTCGATGGCGTTGACGCGGGCCACCCAGCGCGGCAGCAGAGGCGCGCCGGGCAGCAGCGAGCCGGGCAGGCGGCAGTAGGCGGCGTAGCAGATGCCGCACACGGTCTGGCGCCGGGCCAGGGTGTAGATTGCCTCCCAGTCGTCGGCGGTGAGGCCGACGAACAGCTCCTGAGCGGGCGCGGTGTCAGCGACGCCGCAGCGTACCAGCTCCATGAAGGCTGTCCAGGCGCGTGTATCCATCATTGAGAGATAAGAGAAGCAAGGACCGGGGGCGAAGGGCGGTCAGCCGATGAGGCCGGCGGCGTGCCAGTCGGCCAGGATGGCGCGGACGTCGGCCAGGGCGGTGGCGTAGTCGACGTCGTACTCGTCGCAGACGAGGCGTGCCAGGGCCTCGGCGTCGGTGCCGGCGGAGGCGGCAGCGGCGGTCCAGATGAAAGCCGCGGTCGCGTTGAAGGTGTGGACGGCCGTGGTGTTGAGGTCGCCGTCCGACACGGCGACGAGCATGTAGTTGTCGCCCACGCGGCGCAGTTTGAGATCAGGTCTGATTTGCATCCGTTCAGAATTTTTTGCCGCCGATGATCGAGAGGGTGGTCTCGCCGATGATCTTCAGGTCGCGCGCGAAGGAGTAGCCGCGGAGATAGTCGAGGTCCATCTCGGCGCGGCGGATCATCTGCTCGATGGTCTCGGTGTAGCCGTTGTAGAGGGTGGCTTCGGAGAAGAGGCCGGGGCGCAGCGACGAGAGCAGCACGTACTCGGGGTAGCGCTCGACGATGCGCTCGGTGAAGAACGGGCGCTCGGGACGCGGGCCGACGATGCTCATGTCGCCGCGCAGCACGTTCCAGAGCTGGGGAAACTCGTCGAGATGGTGGTTGCGCAGGAAAGCGCCGATGCGGGTCAGGCGCGAGTCGTGCTCCTCACACAGGCGGGGAATGCCGTCGCTCTCGGAGTCGATGCGCATCGAGCGGAACTTGTAGATGGTGAAGATGCGTCCGCGCCGGCCCACCCGCTTCTGCGAGAAGATGGGGTTGTGGAAGTCGTTGAGCCAGATGGCCAGGGCGATGGCCGCGATGAGCGGGCTGAAAAGGACTGTGGCGCCGACGGCCGTCAGGATGTCGAACGAGCGCTTGAGGGCGGCCTGGCCCGATGTCAGGCGGCAACCGCCGAGCTGCGTGCGCCACTGGCGGCGCAGCTGCCAGTCTTTGAGACCTTCGGGACGTTCGGCGCCCGTTTTGGGCAGCGCGCTGTCATAGGCGGCTGATAAGGTTTCTATTTCAATTTCCATAAGATTTCCTATTGCAAAATGCGGTTACAGAAAGGTTTATTAATTATGAGTTAAAGAAAAATTACTTTCGGGGTGCGGGGGACGCCTGCCTCAGCAGGCTGTCGTAGATGCCGGCGACGGTGTCGAGGAACCTGTCGCCGGTGAAGTTTTCCTCCCAGCGGCGGCGTGCGCTGGCGGCGTAGGCGGCGCGCACGGCCTCGTCGGAGCAGATGTCGGTGACGGCGCGTGCCAGAGCCTGCGGGTCGGCCACCGGGACGTTGAGGCCCGAGACGCCGTGGGCGTTGACCCACGAGGTGCCGGAGCCGGGGATTTCGGTGGCTATGACGGGCACGCCGGCCGACATGGCCTCGATGATCACGATGCCGTAGGCTTCGGTTTTCTCGACCGACGGCAGCACGAAGACACCGGCTGCGCCCAGGAGCGCGTCGCGCTCGGCGTCGGTGATGCGGCCGGGCATGATGACGCGCGACTCGAGGTGCAGATTGCGCACCATGGCGCGCAGAGGCTCGTAGAGGGGGCCCGAGCCGGCGATGACGGTCACATAGTCGTCGGGCAGCTCGGCGGCGGCCAGGATGAGGTTGTCGAAGCCCTTGTAGGGGATCATGCGGCCCATCGAGAAGACAACGCGGCGCCCGCGGGGCAGCCACGCGGGCCGCGCGGCCGGGTCGGTGACGGGCACGACGGGGTCGATGCCGATGGGGACGCACCGCAGCCTGGCGCCTACTCCGGCCAGGGCCTCAGAGCCGGCGGCATAGCTGGGCGACGTGCAGATGACGGTGTCGGCGCGGCCGAGCAGCCAGCTCTGCAGGGGACGGTAGAGCTTCAGGAGCATGCGCTGGCGCAGGATGTCGGAGTGCCAGTGAAGCACCACCTTGCCGCGGTAGCCGCTCAGGCGCAGGGCCAGCGCCGCCATCGGGTCGGGATGGTGGACATGGATGATGTCGTAGGACGCGGCGGTCCGGCGCAGGCGCGCGATCATTGCCGGCGCGATCATCGTGCTGCTGGCCTTCAGCAGGGTGCTGACGGCGGTGACCGTGCCGCAGGGGTTGAGGACGATTTCGCAGGCGGGACCCTCGGAGGCGGCGCACAGCATGTCGCAGCGGATGCCGCGGCGCGACAGGCCCGCCGTAAGGTCGTACATCACCTTCTCGACGCCGCCGCGCACCGGCCAGAATTTTCCGATCTGGAGTATTTTCATTGTCAGGAATGCAGGAGGCTGTCGTAGAGCCTCAGATAGTCGTTATAGCGGTCTTCCTTGCGGAAATGAGCCAGTGCGTATTCGCGGCAGGGGCCGGTGAAGGCTTCCTTGCCCGCGGCTTCGATGTCGCGCACGGCGCGCAGCAGCCCGTCGGTGTCGCCCTGCACCACGATGTGTCCGGTGGCCGGGGTGACGGACTCGACGCTGCCGCCGGTGCGGTAGGTCACGACCGGCGTGCCGCAGGCTATGGCTTCGAGGTTGACGGTCGGGTAGTTGTCCTGATAGGTCGGGTTGACGAACGCCGATGCGGCCGAGTAGAGCTGTGCGAGCATCGCGATGTTCTCGGTGCGCCGCAACCACTTTACCCGGTGGGGCAGGCGCCGGCCGGTCTTGGCGTCGACGCCGACCATTACCAGTGTCTCGTCGGGGCGCAGGCGCGGGGCGAGGCTGATGAGGTCGTCGAGGCCCTTCTCGGCGCTCCATACGCTGGCCACGCCGAGGATTATCTTTTGGTCGGGGCCGATGCCCAGCTTTTCGCGCACGTCGCTGTCGGCGTACGGGTGGAAGACCGACGTATCGATGCCGTTGTGGATCACCTGAAACGGGTATTCGCTCAGGAACGAGCGCGCCATCTCGCCGCGCATCCACTCCGAGACGGGCACGATGACCATGCGGTCGCGCGGAACGGATGTGAACCGGCGGCGCTTGTCGGCGAAGTTGCGGCGCGAGCGGTCGACAAGAATGCTGCGGGGGAATGCGCCGCGCTGCGGGCAGCTGCCGCAGCCGCTCTGCCAGCGGTCGCAGCCCGCGGCGGAATAATAATAGCAGTGGCCGGTGTAGAGCCAGCAGTCGTGGACGGTCCAGACGACCCTGGCGCGGCTGTCGCGGAGGTATTCGAAAAGTATCGGATAATTCAGGAAGTAGCCGTGGATGTTGTGGATGTGGATGATGTCGGGGTCGATGTCGCGGAGCTGCCGCACGAAAGCGCGGGTCGCGCGGGCCGATCCGAGGCCGTGGCGGTCGAAGGCGCGGGTGACGAGGCCGTGCAGGGCCGTGCTCCAACGGCCACCGACCGCTATGGCGGCAGTGGCGCAGGGGCGGATGCCGTCGCGCCCTCGGCCGTAGGCGCACCAGTTGCGCCAGCCGGCGCTCTCGGCCAGCGCGCCGATCTCCTGCATGATGCGCCCCGTCGACGTACTTGTGCGCAGCACGGGGTTGATCTGTACTATGCGGCCTTTTTCGGTCATTTCTGTGTAAGACTTTCGAACAGCGCGGTCCACTGTTGCATGACGCTTTCTTCGGAATATCTGTCGGTCACTGCGGTTGCCGCGCGGCCCATGCGGCGGCGCAGGGCGCCGTCGGCCATCAGGCGCAGCAGCGCGTCGGCAAAGCCGCGTATGTCGCCATTGGGGACGATGACGCCGTCGGTGCAGTCTGTGATGATGTCGCGCGGCCCGCATTTGTAGTCGAACGTGACTACCGGCAGTCCCGCCGACATTGCCTCGATCATTACCATCGGGAAGCCCTCGTAGTTGGAGGTCATGGCCAGGATCGAACTGCCGGCATATTCGGCGGCAATGTCGCCGGTCGGGGCATTGACGGCCGCGCTGTCGTCCAGGCCCTTTTCGGCGATACGGGCCTGCAGCATGTCGCGCCACTCGCCCTGGCCGAAAATGTCGAGGCGCCAGCCTTCGGATGCCGGGTCGGCCTTTACGAGTTCCCACGCGTCGATGAGGCGGTCGAAGCCTTTCTGGAAGTCGAGGCGCCCGACGGCTATCACACGGCGCGCCGAGCAGTCGCTCTGAAGCGGCATGGGGAGCGCCGCGTTGGGTATTACTGTTATATTGGGCATTCGGCCCCAGTAGTTTTTATCCTCGTCGGTGAGTACCACGAACTTGTCGAAGCGCCGGGCGATGCTCACGTCGCGGCGGCTGCGCCGGCGGTCGATCAGGCCTGTGAGGCCGCCGCGTCCGTACTGAAGGCGGAAAAAGCGGTTGAAGTGCAGCTCGAGCACCTTGCGGCTGCCGTCAGCTATGTCGGGAATGAACGATGACTCCGACGGATAGAGCGACACTGTGATGTCAGGCCGCTCGGCCATAAGCAGGTCGGTGAGACGCCGGCGGTGCAGCCGCCGCTTGCGCAGGTACGAGGGGATTCGCTCGCGTAGAGGCTTGTCGTTATCGAGCGAGTAGTTGACGCCCAGGTCGGTAAGGTGCACTCCGTCGGGGAAGCGGTAGAACGGCGGCCGCTCCTGCTGGTCGGTGGTGACCACCGACACATCATGGCCGGCAGCCGAGAGCCACGCGACCTTGTTGAGAAGCACCCGCTCCATCCCCCCGGGATTATACAGCGAGCAATGGCAGTAGACAATCTTCATGAATCTTAGGAATCCTCGGTACGTCTCATGTATTCGCTATTCTCCTCGGCTGAGATGCACAGGAAAGGAGCGAATACCATGAAGAGGTCGGTCGACACCTTGAACCATTCAATGAAATTCAAGGCAAGAAGCATCAGAAACATCCATCTGAACGCCTTGAACCGGTCGATACATACCTTGGAAACATAAATAAGGAAGCCGGAAAATGCGATCAGACCCGTCACCCCGAAATAAAAGATATATCGCAAATAGCCGATGTCGGTCCCTTTATAGAAACCACCGAAATATTCACCTACATAGTATGGATCAAAAGTTGCAAGTGTTTTGTCAGCCGGGTTATTGAAGTATCCATCACCAATAATCCATGTTTTTAGATTATCCGGCCATACGACCATATTTTTTAAGATCTCATTTGAGTTTGTTTTCCACTCACCGGTCTCTGCCAGGGAAAAGAAACCTTCGAAACCGAAGCGAATATTCTGCTTGAAAACAGGATCGTTATTATAAAAATAGACACATATCAATGTTGTGCATGCGGCCAATAATGATAGATATACAACTAGTTCTCGATTTTCTTTCTTTGCCAATGAAATGAAGACAATATAGACCAATGCAAGAGCCGAGCCTATTATGGTCGATCTTGCTATCATATTTCCTATAATAGTTATGAAGCAGATTGCAGAGAGATAGAACGTCGAAAGCCAAAGAGACTGCCTGCTGAAATTACGACATAGCAGAAAGGCAGCAATGCAGATGACAGCCGCAAAACGGAAACCGGCCACATCAAGGGAACATCCGATGCCGTGCAGTCGATCTTCGTCGGTGTTTCCCATGAAAGCTTCGCCAGCGAAGGTGCGGCTGTGCCATTCTTCTGCGGCTGCACTATTGTCAAAGACTAATGCGAGAACGCATTGAATCACGCATACAGCCAAAAGGTAATTTGCTACCAATGGGACAGATACTCCGCCATGAATCGATTTTATCAGTGTTATTACCGCGTAAGCACCTCCGAGCCAAACCCACATCGACATGAAATACATCGAAAAGGTATCGTCCGGCGTATGGTTGATAGTGATACTTACAAATGCTATGAGCGAGATGGCGAGTGCCCATACAGACAGGATTAAGAATTTGTTATCAACCGAAGCATTCCCTTTTTTTGTCAGGTTGATACCAAGGAACACAAGCCCGACTACGGCCAGAATCATCTTGGAATTCGCCATGGGCAAAACCGCCGGGACGAACGGGAAGAAATAGCAACTCGTCACGACGACCGCCAAAGCCATAAATAAAAGCTTTAATGCTTTCATTTGTATATTACTCCGTAGATAAAATTGAGAACCAAAGCGTTGTAAAAGGTGTTTACAACATTGAGGCGGTGGGCCGCAGTCCACTGCAAAACGCGTGTGCGCAGGGCCTGCCGGCGATTAGACATAATATCTTTGTTCGTCTCAGGGTACCATCCACGCCACAATCTGATATCTTCCTTGCGTCCTGTGAAGAGGAACGGAAGTTTGACATTGAGTTTGAACCAGTTGATCTCCTGTGCAATATTGCCTTCGCACACCTCAGAAGTAAGGAAGTTGCATAGGTTCTCGGTATTGAGCTTCAACTCCGCAAGGTGCTTCTCTGAATAGATCTGGGTCATTGCTCCCGAATTTGTGCGGATATAATGATACAGCGGCGTTGCCACATGACCGACATGCGTCGCCTTAGCCAGCAGTTTAATCATCGTCATGTCCTCGCCCATAGCCCATCCTTCGGGGAAAAGGATTCCGGACTCGGTATAAATTTTGCGTGCAACAAGCTTGTTCCATACATTGTATTTCATACCGCCTGCCAAGGCAATTGAAAGAGCCTCGCGAGGTGCCGAAGCCGATGGCTGAACCATGACCCGTGAATTCTTGCCGAAAGTCAGATACCAATCGCACCACACATAGTCGCAACCTTCGCTGGCGGCTTTTTCATAAAGTAGGCGGAGCATATCGGGCTCTGCGTAATCATCGCTGTCCCAGTGGAATATATATTCACCGCGTGCGGTAGCCAGGCCCGTATTGCGCGCAGCGGGAAGTCCGCGGTTTATGTCGTGCCGTATAATACGCACATTGCGGCCCGGATGCTTGGCTATCAGCTGCTCCACGATACCCATGCTTCCGTCCGGAGAACAGTCGTCGACAAAGATGAACTCTACGTCATCGAGGGTCTGATTCATCATAGATTCGGTAGCCCTCCCGACAAAGCGCTCCACACCATACACCGGCGCTATTACAGAAACCTTAGGGATTCTTTCTTCTGCCATATACAAAATATCGGGCAAGTATCTTTATGCGTTTCAATAGCGGAAGCTGATCCAGCTCGTTGAGGCGGCTGTAATAGAAGTCGAAATAATATTTCTGATCGAAAACGGGCGATTTGCGATAGTATTCCCACCAAATATCGAAGTTGGGGCAGAAGCCTTTCCAGGGTTTCTGACCATTGTAATGCACGATGCCTTCGGTCGTTGCGGTGAGGAGCTCTTCCTCGGTCCAAAGCGTCGACAATCGAGGGTCTTTTTCGACACAGGCCTTATTTATATAGTTGGTGAAACAGAATTCCGGAGGCATGTATTTGATCCTTCCCTTGCATGCCATGTTGATGACATCCATATCTTGAAAGCGATATTTGCCCTTGGCCAGTTCGAGTATGCGTGCCGTCACAGAGGCTTCTTCGCGCAGTTTACGGCAGTTGATGAGCAGATTGCCCGAATATATGATTTCTGATGGATTGATCTTGCGTTCCTTAATATAATAATCAGACAGTTCGCTGTCAAAGTGCGACATTGAATTTACACCTCCGAAAAAGTATCCTGTGAGATCGGTTTCATAAAAGCACCGCAGATCTTTCCTGAAAATTACATCTACGTCGGAATACAGGACCTTTTCATACTCAGGTATAAGCTCGGGAATTAGGAGTCTATAATAGGCAGGAGTTGTTATCTGCCGAATTTCAAAGGCATTGTCGAATATGTCTCCTATAGTCCGGTATGTGACACGGCAGTTATGGAAACGGTCAGTAACCTTTGAGATTATGTCCCTGTCGAGCGCCTCGTTGCGTGAATGGAGAATGAAGATGTCGTAGAACGTGTCTTCATTTGCATTCATTAGCAGTGAGGTGAATGCGACAGCGGCAGGCATAGTCAGCCTGTTGTCGAAAGCAAATACAATAGGTACCGTATTCATACCTTTTTCTCGATTTTTGGCAATGACTTATATCGGTCGCTCCTGAGAAAGGTATTCGCCCGTACGAGTCCGCGCCGTTTTTCTCTGAATGCCGCCATGTCGCCCTTTAGCGCCGAAATGCAGAATCCGAAGCTGTAGAAATATGTGATACAGATGCGGTTCCACAGACGTTGCGTCCAGCGGCGTTCGGGCACCTGCAGGAAACGTTGCCAGAAAACCTTGCGGAAGAAATAATCGCTTTCGATCAACTTCAGTTTTTTTTCTTTGTTGCCGAGATTGCCGCCGGCGTCAAGATGTTCGATGCCCGAGCCGAACAAAGTAAGTTGCTTCAGCCCTGCCAGATACATCTTATAATACATCACCTGGTCTTCGCCAATAGGATAACCTGATGTGTCCAGCCATTTTTCATCCTCGAAATGTATCTTTAAAAAGTCTTCTTTTCTACAAAGAAAACATGCTCCTGCATTGGTTTGGGACAAATACGCTCTATTCTCGGGAAATTTATTGTATGAAAAGCCGGAAGAGGCCATAACCTTATATCCTTCGTACTTGTCGCCGCGCCGCGCCCTCATCCGACCCGAAAGAGTCATTAGAAATTCTTCTTTCAGACTGCGCGAAGCATTATCATAAATATCCGGGGATATAACGTAAGCGTCATTATCGTTCAGTGCCTTGATCATATCTGCCGCAAAGGTCGATGGAAGATATAAGTCGTCATCTAAGAAAAGAATGTACTCAGAGTTAACCTCCTCATAAGGCAGGGCTCGCTGGGCAACCATACCCTTATCTACATATACATATTCTTCTCGGCCGCACGTTTCCTTTGGCAGCGGATATCCCTTTGCGAGATAGACCAGGATTCTATCAGGTTGAATTGTTTGTGCACAAAGAGAATTGAGAAGCTTCTGATACTTCCCTCCGGCTTTCCCAAGTGTGCGTATGACCGCTGTATAATTCATTTCTTTAAAATACGCACTGTTATGCGCATAAGATCATAAAGTTTATGGTGCTTGTTAGCTAAAGCCCATCTATAAATCTGTCCTTGCCAAGAATTTTCTTCTATTGCTTCAATATAGTCTGCAAAATCAGTTGAGTTCAGGAAATTCAGCCTTTCTTTTATTTCGATTTTGTTGTGATAAAGTGAGTTAAGAGTCCGACGCTTATATGAACCCGTCAGCCAATTGAATTTATTTAGTAGCTCCGGCGATATTTTGCAGATGCTTTTAAGCCGGTTTACTATGCTGGTAATTTGCTTCAGTCCATTTAATTCAGATTGGTAACTATTTACTCTATGAGTCAGAGAATCGGTGTCACGGATATCATAGTTATAATCACATGTGCAGATTACTTTAATCCTATTACACATGAGAATGTATGTAAAGAGAAACAAAGCATCTTCGCCTATATGTATATTTTCATTGTATCGTATCCGTGCATTATTGATAATCGAACGTCTGAATAATTTGCTCCAGGTTGAAGTATGCCATATCAGATCATTGTTCAGAAACAGATCCGACAGTTCGCCAAGGGGTATTACTTTTTCGGGATAGTTTTCCTTTTTCGTTTTCCCGTCGCAATGGACAACCGCGTAATTGAAAACTAAGTCGACCGCAGGATCCGCCGCAGCGTTGATGAGGTTATGCAGATAGCAGGGTGAAACATAATCGTCGGCATCGCAGAATGTGATCCATTCGCCGACCGCACTGTCAAGACCGATGTTGCGGGCCGATGAGACTCCGCCGTTGGGCTTGTGGAATACACGGATGCGGGCGTCTTTTCGCGCATATTCGTCGCAGATGGCGCCGCCGGCATCGGTCGATCCGTCATCGACCAACAGCAGCTCGAAATCCGTGTATGTCTGCGCCAAAATCGAGTCGACGCACCGACGCAGCCATTCCCCGGCATTGAAAACCGGAACAATTACCGAAATCATTGTTTTTTGCGTAGAAGGCGCAGGTTGGAATGAATCAGCAGTGCCGGCCAAGAGAGGATGCAGGTCCTGTCCCGGACTATCAGCCACTTCAAGGGAACAAATAGCCTTGAGCAGCCGTAATCGTCCTTATGCATCCGCCGGATCTCCCCCAGATATATCGGTTTAGGCTTCCGGGCAAAGCTGTCTATGAGCGAATTGGTATATTTGTATAACGAAGTTACGAAAAGAGTGTAATTTATTGGAAATGAGCATTGGGTAATCGCTCATA